>ERZ857629.104-NODE-104-length-129241-cov-10.251150_pt1 | contig 129241 bp, 192 predicted proteins | sample MGYA00519700_ERZ857629 | MGnify/ENA primary metagenome ERZ857629 (study PRJEB31778, sample SAMEA3449351) | human gut metagenome | biome: human gut; feature: human-associated habitat; material: faeces | place: United Kingdom | collected 2010/2012 ... | reverse complement strand
TCGGGATTCTTAATTATCGTCTGTCCAATCATATTTCCCTGACGGTATTGTTTTTGAACTTGTTTCGGCAATGGCGATGGGTCTGTTTCAAAAAGGCAGAGATGTCCATTATGGCAATTATCACACGTAGACAAACGATTACAGCAATCTGAACAAACAATCTTATTAGTTTTGCTATCATAAATTACCTCAGTATGGTGAATTTGACGGTGGCAAACATCACACTCGTAGCGTTGGCTACTGAATGACGCGCAAGCCGTATCGTGAGAGGTAGCGGGTCGTCCGCTAATCTTACAGCGCATATCATCGAAATAGGCGCATTTCTTACAGGTTCGTTGCCACATTACTCTTCACCACGATGGCTCGGCATTCCGACAGGGAGACCATTTGCCACGCACTCATTGATATAGTCGATAGACTTCTGAGACAGAGGGAGTTTGTCAGAGGGGCCGTAGTTGTTAGCGGTCAGATGCTTCGCAATCTCCTTCATAATTTCGTCGTTTTCGAACGGCGGAGTGGGCTTAGTATCAAAAGCGTGCGTAGATTTAGAAAGTTCTGCGGCGGTCGGCAAAGAATCAGCATTTTTAAATTGAACATTTTTGTCCTCGCGCTGCTTATAGTCGCTGGAAAAGTAGTCATACTTAGTAATCTTGTCGGCAATCCAGTCGGGCATCAGGAGAACTTCACCGGGTTCCATACCCTCAATCTTGATATCCGCGATATCTTCATCATCAACCATATCACAAACTTTCTCAACGGCATTTGCGTAGTTATCCGCATATACGAAACCGTGGGCATTCTGTTCTGCGCCATCAAAAAAATGGACATCGAAACGGTAAAAGCCAGCGTTCATATTTATTACCTCCTGATTAGTTGTAGTTGAACTGTTGTTAATTATTTTCTTATTGTTTATATATATATTATATAAAAATTTTTATTAAAAATCAATTTTCAATATTTTTATCCAAAATGGTCATTTTAAATGAAAGTGGTTAAAAATTTCTATAAAAGTGTCCAAAAATTTCTATTAAACTGGTCAAAATTTTCTATAAAACTGTCCGAAAATTTCTATTGTTTTATATAAAATTGTACGGCACGCGGAGGACAAAGTAGGACAAACATATAAATTATATTTTCAAGATATGGTGAGAGGTGATAAAAATTGGCAAATAATACTTCGGTTAAAATCAGTATTAGACTGACACAAACAGAGAAAGATGAATTACAAAAATTTGCCCAAGAGCAAGATCTAACAATGTCTCAGGTTATACGCAAGGCATTGAAAGAGTATATGAATAAAATGTCAAGATAAGGAGCGCGTTGAAGTGTCAAATTTTAAAATTATTTACTCATTAAAAATTCATATTTAGTTATAGCAAAAAGGTTTTCGTGCGCTAACTGAAATGAAGAATCCATAGAACTCACATTTTAGTTGTTGGGTTTATGAAGCAACGCCTGAATTATTAGATGCGTTTGACCGCATTTTAAAGGAGGGCGAAGAGAATGATTAAGGAATTTAATAATCTCCCCGTTCGTGAAAGTGGAATTATTTATGACCATACATTAAACCAGATTAAAGAGTTTTATGCTGTGGACCCTAATCTTGCGGGAGAACTTGCTATTTCAGCGATTGAATTGGTTTTAACTGGCGAAACAAGCACTGATAATGAAGTTATCAAAATTATGTTAAAGCCATTGGAGAAAAAGCGTGATGTTGATGAATTAAATTGGACTAAAAAGACTGTATCTAAACAAGAAAAACAAATTGTTGATTAGAAGTTAGATTAGATTGCGAATTTGATTAATAAAGGATATAAACAAAGAGAAATCGCTGATAGATTAGGATTAACTCAACAGACTGTAAGTTATCGTATGAAAGTTATTAAAGATAAATATAGTGGTTTATTAATAAAAGAAGAGAACGATGTAGGACCCAGTCCGACAGCCCCACAAATAAAAAATGAAAATACAAACAATTTTACCAAAATACCAAATGATACAAATGAAAATGTTTGTAAAACAAATAAAAAACCTAAATTTAATTTCTAAAAAATAGATTTTTACCAAAATACAAAAATACAAACAAAAATTGTTTGTACGAATTGGTTTTTTTGGTAAATATTAGGTTTATTTGTAAAGTATATTTTTACCAAAATACAAACAAAAATGTTTGTGAGAATTGGTTTTTTTGGTAAACATTTAAATTTTTGGTAAAACAAACAAATTTGGATTTTTACAAAAAAAACAAAAATTTTACAAATAAAAATGTTTGTACGATGAGTTTGTTTGTAAAATGTTAAGAGTTGTGGCTGTTTTTTGAGTGAAATTTTACAAACAATTTACAAACATTTTACAAATAAAAATGCTTGTTGTTTGTATTTTGGTAAACAATATAGATTTTTACAAAAATACAAACATTTTTCACAAACATTTTACAAATAAATTTGGATTTTTACCAAAAAACAAAAATTACAAATAATACAAAAACTATGACTGTGATTGTGAATGTGATTGTGATTGTGTTTATAGTATTTTTGTACTATTTGTGGCAACTTGGAGGGCAGTAGTAATGAAAATCAGTGATTAGATAAATTATGGTGTAAAATTAGTAAATACTGAAATAATTTATGTAATTAAATTAAAAGATGGAACGTTATTTGAATTTAATAAAAAAAATTTCAAATAGGTAATGAATGATATTAATAATGGTATAATTGATGTAGATATCAATTGGGGTAAATAAAAAATAAAAAGGAGAAATAAAAATGGGTTATCATAGTGGATTAAATGGAGAATATAGTATTCCTGTGGAAGTAAATAGTAAGTATATAAAGCATTTCCGCAGATGTTGTAAAGAAGAAGTACCTGAAAAGGCAATTAAAGTAGAAACATATTTAAAAGATGATACAATCTATTTTGTATTACCTAGTAGTTATAAGCCAGTAAAAATCTGTTTCGCAGAGGGAGAACCCTCCGCACCTCCCCAGGGTAATATTTATGGCGGTAAGGGCAATCAAAAGTTAAATGTAGATTTTCGTTCTACTGGACAGGGACTTCGTCCCCGTACCCCTAGGGTTGATTCTACTGGATATTATTAGAATGATGATTATGTAAATATTAGTGATTCGACTAATTACGCATAGCCTAGTAATACATATAATAATAGTAATGGATATGTTTCTCTATTTGATTCTCTATTGGATTTAAATAATCAAATAAATGCTATGGGATGTAGCGCAGAAGATGCTGGGGACGCATTATGTAATTTATTTGACAAGTTATATAATAAATGAGATAGGGATAATATTATAATATTTGATTTATATATAAAAATATTATATAATATATTTAGAAAATGAAATAGAAATAGGGGTATTCTAGTAATTGGGGATATTCATCTGAAAACTGGGGTGCCATTTCAAAACATCAAGGAACGTTTTAGAAAGTGAAATGAAAAAATGAAAAATGAATTTAGTTATGATGTATTAAAAAATAAATATGGTAAGAGAGTTGGTAATTATAAAGGTAGAGATGTAATTGTGCGCTCTAAGTATGATGATTTGGGTGATAATGTTTATGTCTTGTATGATTATAATAATGCTCTCATTGTTGATGGCTATTGGATTGCGACTATTAGTGAAGATGGTAGTTTAAATCGTAAATGGGAATCACCCTGGAAAAAACAAGAACGCCCGACCTCTGATATTTCCTCTCCTGGACTGGTAGAGAGTGATAAGAAGTCGGAGATTAACCTTGATGTCGACACATCTCTTGCTGATTCTCTCTTGGAATCGGCATACAATGACATTTTAAGTGATTTGATGTTTAAATAAAAAAAATGGAGTGGTTTATCGCCACTCCATTTTTTTTCTTGATGATTTTTTTTGAGGTCAATACATTTTTTTTATTTGTTTGTTTTATCTCCTGCTATTGGAATAGAAAAACTAATAAACCTATTCCAATAACTATTTAAATGGTTAGCGGGGAACCATTAATGGGTTGATGAATTGTTATAATGTATGTAATATTTTTCTTAATCGTTGCCATAAATATTTAGAAAATATTTAAAAATATTTAGAAATGAGAGAATTGTGGTGCCCCCGCTCGGTACCAACTCATCACTCAATTTCATCGTTATCGTTATCCTCTGAATTTTTCAAGGTACCCTTTCCAAAAAACGTCGAGCCCAGGTATTCAAATTGTCAATTTCCCAGATGAAAAATACCTGGGCCGACACGTTATTCGAAATTAAATGCGAGAAATCCAGTCGTTGAGGATTTCATCTACGGTTTTGCCCTTCTTGGTGGGCTTATCAGTTCTCGTCTCAAAACGGAAACCGGGGACCTCAATCTTGAAATTGCCGGGGTCCTTATAGAACTTCAAGAAACTGTCCATAATCTTCATAACGTCCTCAGCCTTCAAATCAGCACCCTTGTAGCCAACATAGGCCGCATAATCATTGATAGCATTGGCGACCGCCATCGCGTAATCCAGCTTCTCGTCATCTTTCTTCTTCTGGTCAGCATATGCCTTGGAGGCATCATTCAGCATCGCAGTCATTTCCTTAGCAATATCCTCGGCGCTTTCGCCGTTCATCAGGCGAGCCAGAATATCGTTCTTATCCATTAAAATAACCTCTTTTCATTTTGTATATACATATTATACCAAAAATTTTTTTTAAAGTCAAGTGGGAAAAAAATGGTTTTTTTTAATATTATAACATAAATTTTTTTTTATGTCAAACCGGGCGGCATATGGGTACCGAGCGGCGCCTCGGCTTTTTGGGAAAATATGGGCGCATATGAGGGTCGCTAGAAGTACGGAAAATTTTCCATATGGGGGTACAGATCGGAATTTCGGACCGCAGCGCCCGCGCTCGGCCCGTTGTACCTCCCCTTTTATTATACCACACCGGGCCCGTGTTGTCAATAGGCAAAATAAACAAAAATTAAGGGTGGATTTCTCCACCCTTAATCTCAAAAACGTTCGCCCTCAATATCAAATGATACTCCGCATTGACGCCAGCCGAAATATTTTTTGCCGGAGCGCAATCCATCAATGATTTCTTGCTCGTCAATGTGTTCAGTTAGATGGAGATATAGTACTAACCATGTTTCATTGACACAATAGGTTTCGTCCTCATTGACGTAGAAACGGCTTCCCATTTTTAACTCCCCTCAACAGAAATTACTGAAAATGTCTATTGATACATCACACTCGACCCAATTAGGGTATTCTCCGCGGGAAAGTTCGCTCTTGATGCCCTCCTCGGTCAGCGCATTATTCATACGCCGCAAGTAGGCAATCAGCCATTGCTCACTGACGCAAATATTTGCGTCAGTGTTAAAGTAAAACTTGGGCATCACGTTCATTCCTCCTCCCACGGCAGTTCGGGCGAAATTTCGTCCAGTTCCGCCTTGTCGTTATAGTCGGCAGTGATTGCCGGAATGTCGATAAACGCTCGGCTTGCCACATAGTCAGCCATGTGTACCAGTCTGTCGATAGGAGTAAACGGTCTGTCCTCCTTATCGGTAGTCCACTGACCCATGTGGGAAAGAATGGCGTGTGTCAACTCATAGGGGCAATCCTCCTCGAAGAACACCAGCCACGCACGCTCAACACAGTTTGCGGCGATAGACCCGTGGCGGGGATAATCGTCCTTGTTGATTTCGTCATACACGCCATACTTGGCGGTATCGTGGAGCAGACAGGCAACTCTTGCGTAGTCCTTGCGCTCGTCAGACAGATACGCCCACTGGCTCATGCGGAGCAATTCCTCACAAAACCACGCCACCGCCTTTGTGTGCCGTACCAAACCGCCCTCGCCTTGGCTCATAGCCGGATGGAACTTGCCGGAAGAACTTGCGCCGCTTGTCCAGAAATAGGCAGGTACGCGGCAGTCGAAGTAGAAACGCACGAAAGAGCGCAAATCCTCGGACTGAATGAACTCGATTTCGTGGTCAAAAAACTGGCTCTTATTCATAGATACCTCCGTGCTGTTGGTGGGTTCCAGCTCCCTCAGATTGTTTATAGTATAGCACCTTTCAGGACAAATTACAATAGTCAATTTACACAAATTTTCGGCGGAAAAATTGTTGAAAATGTGTATTGACAAAAATATCGGCCGCCACGTATGTCAGCGGCCGACCAATTATACCATAGTCAGAGGGCGTTGTCAATAGTCAAATTAAACAAAAAAAATGAGGGAAAATCCCTCATTTTTCTACGCGAACAGTTGTTTGAGTAGTTCGTATTTACCATTAAGATAATTTACATCTTCCTCGGTGATTTCCTCACAATCAGGAAAACGGTCTTTACCCATCAGTTCAAAATTTTTCTTATTATGGAAATAGTCTCGCATAACATTTTCCATAGATAGGGCTATGTCAGAGTTATCACAAGGATACCATAGTTTTATGATTGCGCCATCAATTTGGTCTTTATAATCCTTTTTGAAATGGTCATACATTCGAGACATACCCTTATCAGTCTTACCGACTTTCATCCATTGGAGGTCATTATCCAAATAATGGAAAACAAGGTATGCTCCACACCCTTTTACTCCTTGTGTTTCATCAACAATACAGTCATCATCAAACAACTGTTTTATTGTTCTTACAATTTTGGTGAGGGTGTGGGCAATCGGATTAAGAATATATCTTTTTGCCCATCCACGCCCACTGTTATAGATTTTTTCGACAGTCTCCCACCAATGGTCTTTCCATCGGTTATTTGCTTTTTGGTATTTGCCGTATGCTCCCAGCAAATCATTTTTTCTCACATAATCATCAGCAGACATGAATTTTTCCTCACTTTTTCATTGTTTTTTGAGGAAAATGGGGGATTTCTCCCCCATTTTCTCAACTTTTCGGCTTGCGCTTCTGCACAAGCGTCAGTTCATAGGAATTTTCACCGATTTTGAACGCAATTTGACGCTCTTTGTTAGTGATTTCCACATTTTCGCAGGCATTTTCGCTGTTTTCGGTCAAAAATCTTGCCAATTCAGCGATAATGGACGCTTTCGTGGGATTTGCCTTGCGCTCTCTTGTGGTGAATTTGTATGCGGTGGGGGTCTTGCGTGTGCCAGTCTTGGCGAATTTCTGTGCGATTTTGAGCTGTTCTTTCGACAGGTCAAAATCCTGTTTCTTGCCCTTGTCGATTTCTCGGTCAGAGTTCCACACGGCTTCCGCTTCATCGGCAGTCCAGCCCATTTTCGCCATAGCGTTTTTCAGCCATTCGGTTTTGGAAATGTCAGCCATAAAACACCGCCTTTTCAGATTTTAGGGGAGAGAGGGGGAGAGGTTATCTCCCCCTCTTGTCTCACTTGGCGGTGAAATACGCCTTGCGCTTATCCTCGATACGCTCTGCCAGACCGTCAATGACCATCTGACGCACCAGAGAGGAGACTTTCTGGTTGGACGCATCGGCGATAGCGGGGACAGACTTCATCAGAGCGGAGACGGTGTACTTCTCGCCCTTGTGGGCATCCAGGAACGCCTTGATGTCGGACTTGATACCCTCGTTTGCCAGCTGGGTGGCAGTGGGCTTCTTGTCCACGGTGTTCTTGCGGTCGAGCAGTTCCAGCTCATGCTTGGCGAACTCCGCCATCTCTGCGGGAGACACATCCACATAGACAGTCTCGAAGTCCTCGGAAGTGCCGATACGCTGGGAAGTGGGGAACTTGAACTCGCCCACCTCGGCAAAGGTTTTGAGGGCGGTGAAATAGTCCCGCTTGGTCATACGGCGGGAAATGGTGGAAGTAGTAGCAGTCATAGTATCAACCCTTTCTGCGTTTTTAGGTGTCGCCCACCATATTGTTGTTTCCCTCTTGGAACATCTATATTATAACACAGACCCGAAGCCTTGTCAAGACTTTTTTTCGGATTTGTGGAATTTTTTTAAGGTACACGCCCCGCCGGAGGACTCTCACCCTCTCCCTTGGAACAATTATATATTACCACACCCTTGGACAAATTACAATAGTCAATAATGACAAAAAACGGGATTTTCAACATCCAAAATTTATGTAAAATAACACTTGACAAAATTTGTGCTGCGTGGTATAATGGAAATTTCGGGCGCCACAGCCGTGAGCGCCCGACCCATTTTAGCACATTCGAGCGCATTTGTCAATAGGCAATTTACACAAAAATAAACCAGCGTAGTTGGCTACTACGCTGGTTCCCCTGTTGATACTCGCCAGCCGTCCGGACAGCCAGCCCACTTCTACACAGCAGACCCAATCAGCTGGGCGCAATGCCCACATAGATGGTCTTTCTCGGCACGCGGTGAATGTGGTTAGAACTTCGTACCCAGTCCCAATTTCTAACGAGGGGTTCAAGATGGCGTTTGAGAAGAAACTGTCGAGGGGACAAACACTCTGTTAAAATCCATCTTGGCTGGGGAATTAAATATAATCAATCATTAAACTATCTAATCAAACAATGATTGATTACTAAGGTGGTCGATACAATCGCCATTTCATTTTTCTCACCTCACATTGTTAGTATAGCACAGGCGGGACGGTTTGTCAAGAGTTTTTTTCAAAATTCTAACTCGTCCCGAACGCCATAGCCGGAGAAATCGAGGATAACAGGAGAAATGCCAATGTACCCAATGTTTGAGCCGTGGAGGTCGTTGATGTGATACTTCTTGACGAACTCACAGAGGGCGATAACCTTGCGCTTGCCGTGGAGGGAAACGGCGACTTTTGCCCACAATCCATCGAGGTCGCGCCCATAGCCATTTTGGTCTGCCTTGCGGAACTGTCGCTCAATCTGATTAACGCGACAATCAGGGACAGTCTTTGCGATACGGACGAGACGCCCTTGCAGTCCGCCATCTCCCCAGCAGATTTTATGGGCACTGTTAGTAATAATCTGTTGAGCGGTGAACGCAATCGCTTCACCATCACGGGGGGAGGTAATGTAGCCAGCCAACATAGTGGCGGGGAAGAAATCAGCGAGATTTGCTTCTACGGCTTTCTGATACACAGCCACTTCCCGCTCTGCGTCCCGCGTCTCCATAGACCATTTGAGGACATAGCCCAATTCAGGGAACACCAGACATTCCTTGGTCGCGCCATTACTGGACGCAATCTTGACATTAGGGTATGCGTTATGGATGACATTAGACAGACTGTCCGCCCGTCTGACCAGTCTCGGCTTTTCAGATACCGCCTGCTGAATGGTCAGGATAAAATCCTGAACTCTCGGAAACTCCATCGTTCATCGCTCCTTTCAGTATCATCATTATAGCACATTACAGGAGAATTACAATAGGCAAAATACACAAAAATTTGCGGAAAAAATTTCTGAAATTGTATAATGTACCGAAAACCGGGCGCCAGGACCGTAAGCGCCCGGCCAAATTATACCACACGCGCTTTAATTTGTCAATAGGTAAAATAGACAAAAAAAATGAGGGAGAATTTCTCTCCCTCACTTGCGCGGACACGACAGCACAACCTTGTATTTTGTTCCATCGAGGGTGAATAAAAATTCACGCTCCGCATTACTGACATTCAGGTCAGTCGCGCCGTATGTGGTCAGCGTCTCGGTTAGTAAGGTGATAATGCCCTGCTTGGTGGGATTGACCTTTTTTTCTCTTGGCGCGAACTTGTACGCGGTCGGCTGGCGTCCTACTCCACGCGCTTTCTTGCTTGCCTTTTCCTGTTCCTCGGTCAGCGGAAACGGATTGCCGCCCTTGTCGATGATAGCATCTTGAACAATAATGTCCTTGGCTTCGGCTTCGGTACAATCCAGCTTTCGCATGAGGTCGGCAATTCGCTCATTCATGCGCTTGCTCCTTTCGGGGATAGGGTGGGGATTTCTCCCCACCCTTGGGCGGTTTACTCGCTCACCTTGCGGAAGAACGCCTTGCGCTTATCCTCCACGCGCTCCACCTGCTTGTCCAGCACCATCTGCCGAACGAGGGAGGACAGCTTCTGATTGCTCATGTCCTTACAGACGGGGAACTCCTTGAGCATCTCGCTGATGGAGTACAGGCGGTCGCGCTCCATAGCAGACAGAACACTGGTCTTGATGACCTCATTCTCCTGCTGGGTCTTGGTGGGCTTCTTGTCCACGGTGTTCTTGCGGTCGAGCAGGTCGATTTCGTGGGTGATGAACTCAACCAGCTTGGGGTCTGCCTTGACCTCGGACAGCTTCAGCAGGGCGTTGAAGTGGTCGCGCTTGGTGGGCTTACGGGTGGTGGTGTTAGTGTTAGACATAGTATCAATTCCTTTCTCCATTTGGTTTTGAGGGCTTTGCCCTCCTGACATTATCTATTATAACAGCTTGCGCTGGGATTGTCAAGAGTTTTTTTCAAAATTCTTGATTTTTTTTGATAGTGCCAACAGGGGAGCGTCCCACAAGTATTCACAACGACTTACTACCCCGGAATACGGATAAGAGTATTGCCATGTTATTGCGTCGCAGTCCGGTTAGAGGTTCCGGTCTGTACCTTGCTCACAAATTGCTCACTTTCCGCTCCATGCTCAGGCTTTACCGCGCTGGTGTAGGGCTTACTTCCTTTACTTTCGCACGGTTCGCGACCCGTGGATTTCTTGGGTGGGACTGTTCCCCTCTTGACATTATCAATTATAACACAGGTGCTGGGGATTGTCAAGAGGTTTTTTGAAATTTTTTCAAATTTCTGAAACCTGTCTACACAGGCGACACATTAGACGCATCTGCCGTGCCGTTCCCCTCCTGACATTACCCATTATAGCACATTCAGTGCCAGTTGTCAAGAGGGAAAATGCGGGTCAGTTACCGAGTTATCACACCCGCCAGCGTGGCTCCCCCGAGGAGCAACTTGCTGTTCCCTCCTGACATTATGTATTGTACCATAGGTGAGCGCGGATTACAATAGGCAAATTATACAAGTTTCAGGAAAAATAAATAAAAAAATTTGTGTAAAAAAACTATTGACAAAATTGCTGGCGGGGTGTATAATGGTGAATTCCGGCCGAGACGCGCGAAATCGGCCGGCCATTATACCACACCCAGGCGTGTTTGTCAATAGGTAAAAATACACAAAAAAATGAGGGGAAAATCCCCTCATTTTTAGTCCATCTGACAAGCGAGAAATGCGTCCCGCTTTTCGTTCAGATTTGCGATTTCGCCCGCCAGCGCGTCAGCCCTCATAGCCAACAGACGGGCGTAGCCCTTGCGCCAGTTCAGCATACCGGCGGGATTGACCGTGTAAATGTACTTCTCCTTTTCCACGGTCTTGGTGTCCTTGCGCTCAACGCGGAAGTCCTGACCATTCATAGCCAGCAGAGCGCGCTGTGCCACTTCCGGCAAACGCAGCCAGTCATACTCGGTCATCAGGGCGTTGCCATTCTTGTCAACCATCCAGCTTTCCGCTTCCCACGGGTCGAGCCTGATTTCCTTGGTGGTGTTCTCGGTGCGTACCACCTTGATGATACCCTCATCCCGCAGGAACGACAGGGAATTGTAGGTGTACCGCCGGTAGTCGTGCTTTGCCTTGGAGAAGTCCTCGGAAGTGAACTCCTTGTTTCCGAACAGGTCTACCAGCCACTTGTAGGTCTTGACGGTGCGCTGGAAGTTTCTCAGGTTAGCATAGCGAGCTTTCATAGTTTTTTCTCCTTTTCTATTGGTGGGGCTTACCATCGTTTCCCCTACCTTGATTTTGTAATGTTATTATAACACGGAATGGGGGGCTTTGTCAACCCCCATTCCAAACTTTTTTTACGGGGTGTCGTGCTTGCGGTATTCAGCCAGGTCAGGGTCGCCAATCCATTCGGAAAAGTCAACCCAATAGTCGAACTCGTGAAGAATGGTGGTTTCCTCGCCCTCGAATACTCCACCACAACAGGCACAAATGACGTTTCCATCATCAGTTTGGATACCCGCCTGAACGCCATCGGAATGGTCGCTCTTGAACAGAACTTGCTTCGGCATTTCGCTTACCTCCTTGTCTTAGTATAAACATTATACCACAAGAGAAAGGGGCTGTCAAGCCCCAATCTCAAAACTTGGGAAAACATTTTACTTCAAAGGGCGCGTCCCATGCGTGGACATTCTTGGTGTATCGCTTGTGCATCTTCTGACAGGCGAGGAAAATTTCCATTTCCTGCATAGCGTCAGAAAGTGCGGTGTGTTCTTCCTCAAAGTCAGGGTTGCCGTGGAGATAGCCATACACCGCTTCAACGGAAGTCGCGCAGGTCTTGCCGTTCTTGGAACGCTTGCCATTTTCTCGGCAGTATTCCGCATAGGACTTTTTGTGGGTGATAGTTTCCAGTGCCATAAGGTACAGGTCAATGAACTCGAAAGTGTCCAGCAGGTCGCGGAAACAGGTCTTACAGAAGTCAAAACCGCTGTTGTATGCCATCACATAGCGGACGCCATAATGGTCGCACAGGTTTTTGATTACCTCATAGGCTTCGCGCTCCGTGGCGATAGCGGAGATTTCGCCAGCTTTGAGCCGTTCGGCATACTTGGGAAAATTCTTCTTGGCATAGCCATCGGTAGCGATTTCGTCATAATGCTCCATCACCAGCAGGGAAGTGGTGGCAAGGATTTCGCCCTTGCGGTCGTGGATAATCGCGCCCACATTATACATTCCCGTGGGGTGAGCCGCGCCGCCTACCGTTTCAGTGTCCAGCGTGCAATAGATATTTTTCATTGTTCATTCTCCTTTTCTCTTGGTCGGGTGTACCATCGTTTCCCGTACCTTAATTACATTATATATTATAGCAGATAGGGGCAAGATTGTCAAGCCCCTATCTGCTTTTTTTTACAGGTGGCGCAGGATTTCCATAAGCAGGTCGGCATTGTATGCCATATTGTGGGTGTTTGCCGTCCACTCATTGAGATTTCGCTGTTCATCATCGAACAGGATAGACGCGGGGCAGGTGGCGCAGGTGGACTTGGGAACGCCATAGGGAACAATGTGGATTTCGTCCCACTTGACGCTGGGGAGATGCTTTGCCAGCCATTCCCGCTTGACCTCGGCTACCTCGGCGTTGAACTTATCCGTTCCACTCTTGGACAGCCAACTGATGATGCCGATATTGTACCCCCGTGCCTGTAAGCGGTTCAGATAGCGGGCGAGGGTGGAGAAGTGAACGAGCGGGCGGGCGTTCGCATATACGCTCACGTCAGAGGCTTCCAGCTTCGCCAGCCAGTTGGGGTCGCCGTAGAGGTTGGCAATAGTGCCGTCCATGTCCAGATAGATAGTCATTGTATCAACTTCCTTTCTTGATTGTAGCACCATTATACAGGATAAACCGCGATTTGTCAACAGTTTTTTTCAATTCTGCTCTTGGTCATTTCGCACAAACTTTCGGGATGCGCCCTTGGTCAAATTTGTTCAATTTGCCTATTGACAAAATTGCTGGCAGGGTGTATAATGGAAATTTCGGCCGCGTGGGTCGTGCGCGGCCGACCGAGTATACCACAAATGGGGGTGTTTGTCAATAGGCAAAATAGACAAAAAAAATCTCCCAAATTTGGGAGATTTTTCAATTATTACTTCTTGACAGTGATGCTGAAAATAGAGCGCAGGAGTGCGATAATGAGCCAAATGACCAGCGCCAGTTTCCACGAAAACACGATAGCGATAGAGCCGATGGCTGTTATCCCAATCATAGGGAGAAGCCAGCAGAGAAGCCAGACCAGCCCAGCAGTAAACAGGAACGAAATGCCGAGGGCAATAACCGTTATCAGAATAGTAATCATTTTTATTCTCCTCTCTTAAATACGATAGTTTTGTGTGTGGTGAAGGTCGCTCCGCGAACAAGCGGGTCATTTGCCAGGTCATTTGCGATAAATGATTTGGCTTCATCTTCATCCTTGAACCACTCGCTATTAGTGAAGCGTTCGTCCCAAGTAGTTATGCCCCACCACTCAACGTTGTAGTACACATCTTTGATTTCCATTGTCGCAACCTCCTTAATAGATTTGTTCGCCGTTGTGGTAGCGTTCGTATCTCGCTTCAAGGAAGTCGAGAATGAACTCGAAGTCATCAGCGTCCGCGGGGTCTACGAACGTCTTTTCAAGGATTTCACCAGTGTGGTCATTGAAAACTTTAATCATTTCCATTTTGTTGTCCTCCCTTATTTGATGATACCATTCTAACACAGAGGGGCTGATTTGTCAACCCCTATTTTACAAATTTTTGCTTTCTGCCACGAAATATTTTGCGCCATACTGTGCCACAATGTCTTTGACCTTTTTGCTTTCGGCTTGCGTGGCACAATAGAAATTAAACAGCGTGTGCTTGTCGCTAATCTCAATGTATGAATGAGGGACTTCTCGCAGGTCAAAATCAACAGCGGCGCGATACTTTGTGGGGACAGTCATTTCAATCTTCCACAACTTTTCCTTGCGCGCCAACTCCTCCACCCACTTGACCGCCAGCACACCGATGAAATTACAGGCGGCGGTAATGCCCATCTTTGCCAGCGTAGAAACGCCGTCAATGTTGGTCAGGATAATGACATAGGAATAAAAACCATAAGTCAGCGCATTGATACCAGCGGCTACCCACTTGTTGCCCTTGACCGTAAGAATGGACTTGATGGTGGACAGCACCACATTCACAGCGGTACAGACAATAAACAGGATAATTGCGTTCATAGTCATCAATCCTCCCCGAACATAGCTTCCGCCACCCAGTACATAGATGTGCGCAGGTGAGACTGGATTTCAAACAAATCATCACTCAAATTTTGAGCGGCTTGCTTGTCCTCGCTGTTGGACAGGTTTTTCTTTTCTGCGGCGATTGCGATTGACAGTTGCTCCAACTCATTAGCAACTTGTTTCAGCTTAGAGGGGATGTTCATAGTATCAATTCCTTTCTTAATTTCTATTATAATACTACCACATTTATTTGAAAATGTCAAGAAAAATTTTTGCCGTAGTTAAATTCTCACAGGATTGTTTTTTTGTTCCGTGTAGTTAGTCAGAACTAAACCTGACAAGAGGGGCGTTAATGCCCCTCCGTCAATTTGTTGAACATACTCCACAGCGTATCGCAGGAATAGTTAGTGTTTTCAGCCATCCATACAATTTGGTCATCAGTCGGCAAATACTTATCATCCCGCCAGCCGAACATTCTTTCACAGGACTGATACGCCTTGTACTCGTCCTCTGTCAGTTTGCCGCGCAACCGCCAGTCCCAGCGAACAGAGTCTACCATAGACCACACGCACGCGCCTACGATAGTCAGCACCATCACCGCGACAGCCGCATATCGCACCAATTCAAACTTGACCCCACCATAGCACAACAGGGCAACGCCGCACAGAATGAGGAAATTGCGCCCATACCTCTTGAGGGTTTGCTTCTGAAAATCAGACATTTTCTCTACTCCTTAATATGTTGTCAGTAAATTCATTGGAGAACTCCTCGGCGAAATCATCATCATAAGCGCGATAGGCGATGACTTCCATAACCGTCTCAATACCGGACATAAAGTGGGAATTGCCATTGATGGCATCATAATGACCTTGGAACATACGGCATTTACACAGGTCATTGAAAACCATCTGATACGCTTGTTTCAACTCCATTGTTCTTACCTCCTTGTTTCAGTATAGCCATTATACCGTATTACGGGATAGAAGTCAATCGTCAAAATACACAAAATTGCGCTGGAAAATTTGTGAAGTATGCCTATTGACAAAAATGCCGGGCGCCACAATCGTGAGCGCGCGGCCACAAATGTCAAGTGGAAAATTATACAAAAATTGGGCTGGATTTTTGTTTATCCAGCCCAAATGATTTTTATTCCTTTTCAAAAATAAAATCCGGTTTGAAAATGTAGAGGAACGCCACAGCGTAATGGAAAATCGGAATGATTGAGCCGGTGATAACGGTTAACCAGTTAGAGAACGGACTGCGCTTGCTTTCGCCCCGGTTCTTGAATGCTTCCTGTGCCTGCTCTTTGTTTTTCTTCATAGTCGAAATGATGCTTGCGATGCCCAGCCAGTAGAGAACAATACCGATGATGTAAATAATGAGAATGATTTTCATAAGTGTATCTCCTTTTTATTTGATTTACTTTCCTGATTTCGGAACGAAGCCACGGCAGAATTGACGACACCAGGTGCGCTCGTTCTTTCGCTTCATACATTTACTCTCGCCCACGCTATTCAGCACCTTACCGCGATTGTAGCCCCAGTATTCACAGTGATAACAGCAAACATCGCGGATTTCAAAATTGTAGCGGTTCGCCAGTTCCTCTCGAATTTCAAACGCAGTCATTGTTTTTACCTCCTTGTTTCGTTGTACTCATTATAACACACCTACTGGCTGTTGTCAATAAAAAATGTGGGATTTCTCCCACATTTTTTTATTTGCCGATTTCCACTTTTTCAGTGGGGGCAAGCATTTGAAGCACATTAGCCGTAAGCGCGACGCTCACCCTGTCATAGCCATTCCCGCAAGTATCGCTCACATACTCGCAGTCATTGTCGTGGATAATGTCATACAATTCATTCAGAATGTCATAGGCATCTCGCAGGGTTTTTCGCTCTTCCTCTGTCATTTTGACATAGATGGGAGCTTTAATAATTTCCATTTTGTTTCCCTCCCTCAATTACTAATTTCCAGTTTTTCAGCAGGTGCGAATACTCGGCAAATTTCAGCGGCTTGGCTGAGGTCAAACCGCCCATAGCCATCACCAGTCAACGGATTGCCCACATACTCGCAGTCATTCTCTTCGGCGGCGTTTACAAGGTCATTCAAAATGACATAAACCTCATGGAGTGAATTACGCTCTTCATCACTCAACTTAACATAGATAGGGGACTCAATGAATTCCATTTGGTGTATTCTCCTTTCTCTTGGTATTATCTATTATAGCAGAAATGGGGCTTGTTGTCAAGCCCCAATTTTCTACTTTATCACATAAAATTCAGGGTGGCGTTCCTCATTCTTGCGGATGCGCTTAACCAACTGCTGGGGCAGGCGGTTTTTGCCAGCACTCTTGTATATAGCGACAGCCCGTTCAAATGTTGCGGGGTATGCGGTGATGATGAAATTCTCATATAAGTCCAGCACAAGGATAATGCCAGTCGAGAGCAAACGCAGGCGGGCGGTCTGTCGCTGGTCGATGACCTCAATCATCACGCGGTCGGAATATCCGAGGTATTCCTGTAAGAGGGCGAGCCGGTTTGCCCGCTCCTCTGTCAGATGGTTCGACATAGTGTAGTTTTCCATATTACCACCCCATATTGAACACGAAGCGCCCCAGACCGATACAGGCAACGCCATATAGGATAGAGCCAACGAGGAAGTGCCAGTCGTGCGTCTGACGATAGACCATATAGCCCCCGACACACTGGACGCCAGCGAAGCCAGCGAGGGCGAGGATTGCGAGGATTGCGATAGTAGCCATTTGAATGACCTCCTTTAATTGATGGTATAAGTATAGCATACCTACTGGCTGTTGTCAACCGTCAATCTGCACAAATTTCGGGATAAAAAATTGTTGAAAAAAACGAACACAAAATGCTTGACAAATTGGCTGGGCTGTGGTATAATGGAATTTCCGGCCGCAGCAGTCGTGGGCGGCCGGCCAAATTATACTTTAAAAATGCTATTTTGTCAATAGTCAAAATACATAAAAAAATGAGCCAAAATTTGGCTCATTAGTTTATAATTCCTATGCCGATGAGACAGAGAAACAGAAGCACACCGCCGAAACCGAAAAATACGATTAGTCCCATAGCCCATTGCCACAGTCTTTCGTGTCTCATAGTCTCACCTCAAAACCTTAAATTCGACCACTTCGCCGTCCACCATCTTGTGCCAGTACAGCTTGCCGTTGTAGCGGATAGCCCGCAGGCGATAATGGTGCTTGTCCCATGTGGTATACTGTTCATCGGTCAGATACTCGCCATAGCGGAGAACATCCCGTTCATCAGCCCCGCCGCAAAATGTGTATCCCTTAGCGTTCATTTGTCGCACCTCACATTCCGCGGACTGCGCCGCACTCGCTCATACCGTTTTCATCAAAGCGGGCGATAGGCTCACCACTCGGCAATCGGAGTTCCGCCCACGCTTCATCACAGCAGTCGGCATCAGCCATCATCAGCCGCACCAGCTCACACGCTGTTTCAAACTTGTTCCACGCCGCTTCATCACCGCTCACGCGCACGACCTCGACATTATTGACTACTACTGTGTATTCCATCTTGAATACCTCCCTCATTTGATAATACAATTATAGCACACCTATTGGTTGTTGTCAAGCATAAAATAAAAAAAATCCAGGTCAAGCCTGGATTTTTTCAACAGTGATGATATTGGAATTGTCCCAGGGATAAGACACGGAAAACTGCTCATATAGGCCATATATAAACCGCGTCCAGCCGTTGGTACAGAACTGTCTACGCCATTCCCGCTCCAAAGGGCGCAACTCCCACAGGATATACAGCTGTTCCTCGATAAGGTCGCATATACTGGTGTCAACATCCCACTGGATAGTGGCAGTCTCGCTATGCTGTGCCTCGCTGTCGATGAACCGAACCTTGTACTCACGCGTCATAATGATGACCTCCTTTACTTTATGTATACAGTATAGCACAGGTGCGCCTGCCTGTCAATAGTCAAAATGACCAAATTTCGGGACTTGAAACGCTTGATTTTTGTTCATAATGCCTATTGACAAAATTGCTGAGACGTGGTATAATGGTAAATTTCGCGCGCCAGGTCCGTGGGCGCGCGACTCAATTTTACCACAAATGGGGCGAGTTGTCAATAGGCAAAATGACCAAAATTTTCAACCGAATTATGGGCATAATGTCATATAAAAAAACAAGGGCTTTCGCCCTTGTCTTAGTAGCCCCGGAGTTCCAGCCGCACCGCTCTGTCAGCCACCGACCGAGCCAGCAGGACTTTCTTCCAAGTCATCAGCTCTTTGATGTTGCCCGGAGTGTCAGCCCAGAAGCCCCAGGTGATGCCCTCGCGGATAATGTCCGCTTTCTTCATCAGCATCAGATTGTTGTAGTAGGTATTGAACTTGTCGACCATTGTAGTATCTCCTCTCTTTTGATGGTTTAATTATAGCAGGTTAAACGCGGTTTGTCAATAGTTTTTTTAAGAAATTTCAAAAATTTCTTCATAGCCATCGTCCCATACCTGCCGGCATTTAGTGTTATCTTCATTAGTGTATTCGTCATAGCCAAAGCCCATAGACTCAACACGCCCTATAAAAATCCATTCCATTTAATTATCTCCTTCCTTTTATTGTACTCATTATACGCCCTATTTCGGGATTTGTCAATACCTTTTTCAAAATTTTTTCAAAAAAAATAGGGCTTACGCCCTATTATTTTAGCAATACGCCAGCGTCATACTTGCCCATTTGAGAACGGAAATTTGATTACACGCTCTGCCGATTTCCATCGCCTCGCGCTTCGTTGCCACGCGCTTGCTTCGGTCAACGAAATAGGTTCCTTCACTGTACCACACCCCACAGTTGCCGCCGTAGTCTCTCACCGCGTCAATGGCTTCCTGCGCGGTCTTACATTCGATGCCCTCTGTGGCGACCTGCCAGCCGGATTTATAGTTTACTTTCTTACCCATTTTGAGGGTCAGCCCGTCATTGTTGCCCAGCTTGCGGATAGAACGAATGTTAATCATTTTTGTATCTCCTTTGTTGTTTTGTTGTACTCATTATAACACGCTTATTTCATTTTGTCTATTGGCAAACTACACAAATCGGGATTGCGATTTTTGTGCGAAATTTCCGCATTTTTTTCTTGACAAACTGCTCCGACCTGTGCTATAATATTTCGGGGCGCCACGTGCCTGATGAGTGCGTCGGCACACACATTGTTAAAATTTTAACAATCCAACAGCGACAAAAAAAATAACAGGGCTTGCGCCCTGTTATCTTACTTGATTTTCAGAATTTCCTTGCCCAGCTTGCCGGACTTGAATACGCGGCGAACGCTCACAATGTTGGCTTTCCGCAAAAAGCCTATTGCGATGTTGTGGGCTTCGTTGCCCGTGCGGGCGATGATGGAGAGGCTCTGCCCCTCGGCGTTGATGCAGATGTAAGTATTAGCGATCGTTCGTGTCATAGCTGTTTCCTCCTTAATACATTTCCTCGGACTTGTCAAGATAGAAATGGTCAATCTTGGTCATGTCCAGCAGTTCATACTTTTCCACACCCTTGGCAAGCATGGCGTTCAGTTTGTCCACCAGCACCGCGCCGTTTTCCTTGCGCATCTGAACGAACAGGAAGTCAGAACAGGTTTTCTCCCACTGTGTCCCTCTGTTATAAACAACAGGCTCTTTGGTGGTGTAGCAGACTCCATAGATGTTAGACATTTTGTGTACCTCCATAATAGTTTTTGTGGGGTGGGGGGCTTGCCGCCCCCTATGTGGTTTACTCGAATGTGGGGACGAAAGACACCAACTTGCCGTGCTTTATGACTTCCCACTTCATTTCGTTCTTGCTGAAACCGCGAACCCAGATACGAGCGCCGTCCTCGAATGTGTACCAACCCTGTGTGTGCTTTCTCATTTTGTGTACCTCCATTTAGTAGTTGTTTTCTTGTTCCTTACATTTACTATTATAAGGGATAACCCCTCATTTGTCAAGCACCAATTTGCTTGATTTACAACTTTTTTTGTTGTGATTGTGCAACAACATTAGCATTTCAGGACTTGATTTTTTGTGCATTTTTTTCGCATTTTTCTCTTGACAACTGGTGGCTGGTTGTGTTATAATATTTCGGCGCCCAGCGGGCTTGTTGGCGCTGACGATCTGTTTGTTAAAATTTTAACAATCCAGCTACAATAAGAAAGGGCTTGCGCCCTCTCTTACACCGCCTTAATAATCACGCCGTTTTCGTACAGGATAACCGGCTCACCAGCTTCGGCATACGCCTGATAGACGGCTTCGGCTTCGGCTTTGTCAGTGCCCTTGTATTCAGTGGTGACGTACAGCGCATCGTTAATAACCTCGTAAGTATTCATTGTGTTACCTCCATTTAGTAGTTGTTTTCTTGTTCCTTACATTTACTATTATAAGGGATAGACTGCCATTTGTCAACACTTTTTTCGCATTTTACAAAAAAAAATAACAGGGCTTGCGCCCTGTTAATCCAGCTTTCCAGTGAGTGCTTCGTGTGCCACCTTGCGCTGTTCCTCTGTCATCACGTCGAGGTATTCGTTGTAAATGGTGATTGCGGAGAACGGACGGGACGCCTTGCGATAGTTGCGGATCGTGCGGCACAGGGATTTAAGAGCGGTGTTAGAGAGATTGTAATTAGTGTTCATGGTGTTTACCTCATTTCTTAATTTCTGTACTTAGTATACACCATAAATTAAAATCTGTCAATAGGTTTTTGAAAAATTTATTTTCTTCTATCAACTGTTCCGTGTGTGTCTAATTGGCTACTTTGCTGGTTAAGCACATTTGCGCTGTAACGCTTTAATGTGGTGAAGCGTGCTCACGAGTAGTCTTTAATGCTTTAACGCGGTGAAGTATTCCGTTCTATGAATGTGAAATTTTTAACAATTAGATTTCGGGACGAAGATTGTGATTATTTTAACAATCGCATTCGCAATTTTTTTTCTTTAACACTTTAATGTGGTGAAGTCTGGGGTGTTGCGACCGTGTTCGGCATCCAACAGCGAATGTGAAATTTTTAACACTTAAACAGCGACTTCGCCACTTCCGCACATTGTGAAATTTTTAACAATCTTGCTCGGACAGCGAATGTATCAACTGTGCCGTGTGTATCCTGCTTGCTACCTGTGCAAGCGCACTCTTTGCTCTCTTGCTCTTGGCTCTCACATTGTTAAATTTTTAACAATCTTGCTCGCCCCTCTGTGAGACCTGTGTGTTGCGGGATGCGCGTTGTCCAGCGTCTGCGCCGCTGTATTGTTTAGCAATAGTGTGAGGGCTTATTCTTAGGCGACTAGGGCCGTTGACGGCGTTGAACCCAAAAGAAAAATAGAATAGTTGTGTTAGATTGTGGCGCTGTTCCCGGTGTACCCGACCGGTGGCAAGCGCGCTCTACTCTCTTACTGTTGGACTATCTGCCTGCCCTGCCCACTACCCATAGCCTACCCCTGCCCTACACCATACCATACCATACTACTATACTACATTGTTAATACATTAACAATGTATTTATCATTGTGTTGTGTTGTGTGTTGTTCTCTCTCTCGCTCGCTCGTTGGCTCGCTCTGCCTGCTCGTGCGTCTTGTCCACTGTGCCGTGCGTGTCCTTGTCCACTCTTGGTTGAGTGTTTGTTAAATTTTTAACAATCTTCGTACATTGTTAATTTTTTAACAATCTTGCTACATTGTTAAATTTTTAACAATCTTAGGGCAATAAAAAACCTCCCTCAATGAGGGAGGCAAATGAGGCACATCAAGATGCCAGTGCCAGCGATGACAGCGACCGCAGTGATGAAGCGCACGACTTTGTAGATGATAGACATAGATTATTCCTCCTTGATTGATGGTATTATTATACTACATTTCAGGATGCTTGTCTATTGGCAGAATACACAAATTTGCGAGAGATTTTTTGTGGAGTTTGTATTTATTGCGAATGAGGACCGCGACGCCCATTCGCGGTCCTGCGAGTTGAGGGGCTGTATTGGGGATGGTCCAGCCTTTCCACGTGCGCCAAGCCGAAGAAGGTCTCGATAGTGTTCAGATTTTTTCTCAGATAAAAACAAACCGGGGGGGGTATGTTTCGGGAAAAAATTTTTTTTGATTTTTATTTTTTTGTTTGGCTGGTACAAACTCTCACCAAAACTTTTTTCAATTCAGATAACGGTAAAACTTTTTTCAATTTGGATAGTGGTAAAATTTTTTTAATTCAAATAACAAAATTATTTAGTATTTTTAATTAATGCCATTAATCCAATAAGGTTTAAAATAAAAATAATTAATAAAAATATTTTTGCTTGAATCATTTTTTATTCTCCTTTTTAGGACGACCACGTTTAGGGTTCTCACCCCATACGATTTGATGAACTGCTTTAGTAGCATAATAATTAGCTTTTTTCTGCATCTTAGCGGCAAGCGCATTACCAAAACTCTTATATTTAGGCATAATTATATTACTCCATTAATAGCATCAGTTAATTTTTGAGGAATCTCAAGCCCTAAATCATCTAATACTTCTTTAGCACGTAAATATTCTATTCTACTACAATATCGTTTGCTCACTCGCACTCCAACATAAATTTCACCATTGTATTCAATAGTATAAAATTCCATACGATCGCCAGGAGCAATACCATATTTTTGTCTTAAATTTTTAGGAAAAACAAGACGGCCTAAACTATCGACCTAATGAATAGAACCTTCATTACGAACTATTGTTTGGCCTTCTCGCATTACAATATCAAAATAATTTTTTTCTTCTTCCATATAATCACTTCTCCTCCATTACACGACATTTTTCCCCAGAGGATTTAATAATGTGCCAAATATATTCACCATCATTAATGACTCCTAAATATTTGTCATTATTATTTATATATTTATCCAATTCCCAACCTGTGCCAACAGCATTAATTTGGAAATATTTTTCTGGTGTTTTTTCATCATAAACCGCCCAGACGCATGGATTATTATTTACATCTAATCCAGTAGATACAATATCAGTCAAATGGTCCATAATATGAGTAGACCCTGGAGTTTCAATTAAATATTTATAAATCTTCATATTACTCCTCTTTTAACACTTCTGCCCAAACGCGCACATCTCTATCTTCCGCGTTAATAATTTGATTTTTATCATATACAAAAATAGGACAATGTAGTGGATAACAATTTATTTTAGTATCAATATTATCCACATAAATAATCATATTATTTTTAATATAGGGCCAATAATCTTGTCCTTCACCCAATAAAATACAAGTATATCCTGCCTCAGTTAATTCTCCAAGATTAATATCTTGATTAAATATTACTCCTGTAAATAAAATAGTAGTACCTCGTTTAAAATTTTTTAAAATATATTTAATTGGTTTTTCAGTCATCACCATTCCACCCTTCCGGTAAAAATATATCCAAAATTCTTTGTAATAAATCACTCGCAGCAAATATTGGGCCGCCGATAAAAAATATTAGACAAACAATTAATTTATTTTCACCGGCACTTTGAATTGCATCAATATATTCAAACATTACTAATGCTGAAATAATTATCCAGAAGATAACAATTACATAGACTCCCAAAAATATTCACCATCCTTATATTTATTTACTTTAACATTGCGGATTAGCATTCTTATAGAGCCGTCTTTCTCTAGTTGATTTGCGTATCCAGGTGGTGGCGGGCTCTTGGACAAAACTGAATAAGCGACTATATTAGAATTTTCATAATTAGAGAAGTCTGTGATTTTTGCGGATTCCTTCGCATTAAATTGAAGATGTAATAGTAAACAACACGGAAAACTTTCTTCAATATTATTTGCGTCTTCATAATAATCTGCTATTAAATTATATTTTTGTTCAATAGTTTCAGGGTCTAGAAGTTTAGCCACTCCCTTTGTAAACAATATATTATATATAATAGATAATATTAATAATATACTTAATATAACAATAGCGATTACCATAAACTTCTCCTTTTATTTTTTATTATAATAATAATACAAAAAATTTTTTTTATTGTCAAATTTTTTCCAATTAATAGTATCGTTTAAAAATTTTTTAAATGCATTTATTAAAATTTGACACCTGGAAAAATTTTTTGTATAATGAAGACGTAAAAAAATCTGGAGGTAATGATGATAAAATTAGATTATTCCTTACAAACTCCAGAAGAAAGAAATGAATTAGTCAAGAAAATATTAGAGGAAACCCCAGACCCCTCTCCTCGATATTTAGAAATATTAGGGGACTATATCATTCTTTGTATGGAGAAACAAGAGAAGAAGGAGCGTAAATTATTAACTGATAATCGTATGGCAACAGTTAATAAACGTGAAACATCTTTTGAAGGTCTTGTTTCCCAATTTGAGAATGGCGAAGATGGAATTTATAATTTAATTACTGAAAATAAAAATACAATATTTTAGCCTAAAATTACAATTACTAAAAAAGATATAGAAGAAATACCTCATTTAAAATAGTTGAGAGACGCCATTACTACTTGGGAAGCCAAATTACGAGTTAGTGAAGGGCGCGAAGCATTTATAATTAAACGTGCTATTATTGAAATGCGTAAAGATTAGTATGTTATTAAAAATGCGGTTCGTCGTCCAATTGTTATGACTAAAATTACTCGTTCAAGAAATTTTATTCCATTAGAGGACACAACTTGCATTTTTGATGATGATGGTTATCCAATCCCGGATGGCGTTTCACTATTAGACCCTAGAGTATGTTCTGCAATTTTATGTAATTATTCTCGCTTAAAACAAGATAGTTGGGGAGATTTTGAAAGAGATTTATGGTATATTATGGAAGATTTTGATAATTTATGTACCATTGCTCTTAAAGATTATCCACTGTATGACAGAATAGTTGAATATAAAATTGATGGATTATAGAATATAGACATCCAAAAGAGAATCCAAGAGGAATTTAATATTACCCATAGTTTAGAATATATTTCTAGTTTATGGCGCAATAAAATTCCTAAATTAATCGCTTCAGCGGCTGAAGACCAATACCTATATGATTATTATTTACATAAAGCAAAAGGTAAATATAAAAAATGTAGTCGCTGTGGGCAAATTAAATTAGCACATAATAAATATTTTAGCAAAAATAAAACTAGTAAAGATGGTTATTATAGTATTTGTAAAAAATGCCGTAATGCTAAAAACAAGGGCAAACAGTTATAATTTTGAGATGCCTGTTATTGGATAGATATAAGGAGGAAAATTATGGCTGTAGATAATAGTAATAAAGTATATTATTGCGAACGATGTAATAGAACTATGGGAGCTGACCAATTCTATACATCTAATAATTTAGAAAAATATCCAAATGATGGAAAACTCCCTCAATGTAAAAAATGTATCACAATGCTTGTAGATAACTGGAATCCAGAAACTTATATGTGGATTTTACAAGAAATTGATGTACCATATGTTCCTGATGAGTGGAGTAAATTAATGATGAAATATGGACAAGATAAATCTAAATTAACTGGTATGAGTATTTTAGGTAGATATTTGTCCAAAATGAAACTTAAACAATATAAAGATTATCGATGGAAAGATTCTGAGTTTTTATAGGAAGTAGCTAATAATAAATTAGAGCAAACTATGAAACGACAAGGCTATGATGCCTAGCAAATAGCAACAGCTATTGCTAAATCTACCGTCGCCATTCCAGAAGAAGAATTAAAACCTTATACTCCTGAATTGCCAGAGCGTTTTAGAGATGGTGATAATTATTTTGACCAATAGAATGGTATTGAACATGACCCAGCAGATGACCTCGATTTAACAGAAGAAGATATTCTATATCTTCGTATGAAATGGGGCAAAGCGTATAAACCAGAAGAATGGGTTAAATTAGAGCAACTCTATGAAGAAATGATGAGTTCCTATGATATTCGCGGCGCTGGTCATATTGATACATTAAAATTAATTTGTAAAACATCCTTAAAGGCAAACTAGCTAATCGATATTGGTGATATCGAAGGTTTCCAAAAGATGAGCAAGGTTTATGATAGTCTAATGAAGTCAGGTAATTTCACCGCTGCTCAAAACAAGGCTGACACAGGAGAAGCATTTGATTCTATCGGAGAATTAGTGGCTATGTGTGAAACTGAAGGATTTATTCCTCGGTATTACACAGAAGGTCCAAAAGATAAAGTTGATGAAACTCTACAAGATTTAAAGAATTATACACATACATTAGTCACCGAAGAAATGAATCTAGGTAATCTCATTGAAGGTGCTATTAAGAAAATGCAAGAAGAAGAAAATAAAGAAGAAGACCAAGATATTGAAGAAGATTTAACGATGGAAGAGATTGACCATCTTAAAGATGAAGATTTAATTGAATATAATGATTTCCTTGAAGAAGAGTCTGAGATAGATGCTTAGACTTTGAGGAATTTAGAAGGATAATATGGCTTTATAGGATTTACTTGATTTATCTTAGAAGCGTAAAAAGATTGGAATTTCAGAGGACCGTCTTCGTGCGATTATACCAGAAGCAAGATAGTACATAGCCTTTTGGAGAGAATATCCAGATATGTTTATCGACTTTATGGCTGGACCCGATGGCGGCCCTCAACATTTTAAACTCTATTTTTATTAGAGAATCTTTTTGCGCGCTGCGATGCGTCATAAATATATTTATGCGGTATTCCCTCGTGCTTATTCAAAATCTTTTTTATCAATGATGGTCTTAATGTGTCGTGCGATTTTATATCCTAGATGTAAATTATTTATTACTTCTGGTGGTAAAGAACAAGCGGCTGGAATTGTAAAAGAAAAAGTTCAAGAAATTTGTACTCTTATTCCTGCATTTTAGAAAGAAATAGATTGGCGTCGTGGCTAGACACTTGAAGGAAAAGATTATGTTAAATATGTATTTAAAAATGGTTCATATTTTGACAATATCGCCGCAAGAGAGTCTTCTCGTGGTAAACGTCGCCACGGTGGTTTAATCGAAGAGTGTGTTGGTGTTGATGGTGATATTCTATCACAAGTTATTATCCCTACAATGAATATTTCTCGTATGTGTATGGATGGTACTACTCAACCTGATGAAACTCTTAATAAATCTCAAATTTATATTACTACTGCTGGGTATAAAAATACATTCCCTTATGATAAATTAATTCAATTATTAGTTTGGGAAATTGTAAAACCTTAGCAATCTATTATTATGGGTGGTACTTATCGTATTCCTGTTTTAATGAAATTATTGGATGCGAATTTTATTAAAGACCTAAAAATGGACGGGACATTCAATGAAAGTTCATTTGACCGAGAATATGAAAGTAAATGGTCTGGTACTGTAGAAGATGCGTTTTTTAATGCTGAAATATTTGATAGAAATAGAATATTAAATTAGCCTGAATATGAGGCATCTGGGCGTAATTCAAAATTAGCATCTTATGTACTTGCGGTCGACGTTGGCCGTAAAGGATGCGATTCAGTTATTTGTGTATTTAAAGTGACCCCACAATCACAAGGTGGCTCAATTAAAAGTTTAGTGAATTTATACACATTATCTGATGAGCATTTTGAAGACCAAACTATTAAATTAAAAAAGTTATATTATAAATATAATGCTGATAGAATTGTAATTGATGGTAATGGTTTAGGAATTGGTCTAATTGATTATATGGTTAAAACATAGATTGACCCTGAAACAAATGAAATCTTCCCTGATTTTGGCGTTGTTAATGATGATGATTTATTTTACAAGAAATATAAAACATCTAATACCGTATTAGATGCTATGTATATTATAAAAGCTAATGCGCCGCTTAATACAGAAGCTCATGCGATTGCTAAATCACAACTTGCTTCTGGAAAAGTAAAATTTTTAATTGATGAGCGCGTGGCAAAAAATAAACTTCTTGCTAAAAAGAAAGGTCAAACAATGACTCCAGAATAGAGGGCAGAAGAATTAAAACCATTTACTTTAACTTCCATATTAAAAGAAGAAATGATGAATTTGCGTGAAGAAACTGAAGGAGTAAATATTATCCTGAAGCAAGCAAATAAAAGTATCCGAAAAGATAAATTTTCTGCTTTTGAATATGGACTATATTATTTAAAATTAGAAGAAGATAAAAAGAAGAAACGTAAAAAGTTTAATGCTAAAGATTGGTGTTTCTTGAATTAAGGAGGTAATTATGAGAGCGTCTAGAGGCGAAATTAAAATTGAAGAAATTTTGCGGCAAGCTGAATTACCATTCAAGATGGAATATATTTTTCCAGATTTAAAAGCACCAAGTGGCAGACCATTACGTTTCGATTTTGTTGTTTTTGATGATGATGGCAGAATTGATTTTATTATTGAATATTAGGGTAAATAGCATTATGAGCCTAGTGCGAAATTTGGTGGTAAAAAAGGTTTATATCAACAGTAGTATAATGATAATCAGAAACGACGTTTTTGTGCTTTACATGATTTTAAATTAATAGAGATTCCTTATACAGATGAGAATCTTATTACATATGATTATATAATGAAATTAGCTGGATATTAAGGAGGTGGAATTTTGGGTACTAAAGAATTATCACGTTAGGAAATCATCCACTCCAAAGGATTTAATATCAGCAATGGAACAAGTGATTATCGAACTGCTGATCCAACAGAATATCGTAAAATAAAAGTTGGAGTTCAAACATTAGATGATGCTGTATTAGATTTAGGGTCATTTGCTCGACTATATCCTAATCGTCGTGGTCCATGTCGTATGGTCACTAAAAATGATGTATTGCGAGCTATGATAAATCGTGATATTGTTGAAATGCGTAGAATTTCTAATTTATTTTATGATATTAGTGGTATTTATGAGCGAGTATGTAATTATTTTGCGTATTTATATAGATATGATTGGTATGTCGCTCCAGAAATTTTAGATGATACTGTAAAAGATGAAAAAGTTTTAAAAGATTTTTCAAAATTATTAAATTATTTAGATAATACTTATATTAAAAAAATCTGTGGTGATATTGCTCAAAGTATCATGAAAAATGGTTGTTATTATGGATATATCGTACAATCCACAAATAGTTTAATTTTACAAGAATTGCCTGCTAGTTATTGCCGTTCTAGATATTTTGTGGCTGGTATGCCAGCTGTTGAATTTGATATGCGGTTTTTTGATTAGTTTCCTGATCCTAGTTATCGTATGCGCGTATTAAAATTATTCCCTGAAGAGTTTTAGCGCGGATATGTTTTATACAAGAAAGGAAAATTACTTCCTGATATTAAGGGAGATTATAGTGGAAGCTGGTATTTACTGTCTCCAGAATTGAGTGTAAAATTTAATTTTAATGGCAGTGATGTTCCACCATTTATTAGTTCTATTCCTGCTTTAATGGATTTAGATGCTGCTCAAGATTTAGACCGCAGAAAACAAATGTAGAAGTTGTTAAAAATTATTGTTCAAAAACTTCCTATGGATAAAAATGGTGATTTAATATTTGATATTGATGAATCTCGCGATATACATAATAATGCTGTTGCAATGTTATCAAGAGCTATTGGTGTAGATGTTTTAACAACATTTACTGATGTTCAATCTATTGATTTATCAGATAAAAATACTACTACTACTACAGATGATTTAGCAAAAGTTGAACGTACTGTCTATAATAATTTGGGTATTTCTCAAAATCTATTTAATACTGATGGTAATTTATCATTAGAGAAGTCTATCCTTAATGATGAGTCAACTGTTAGAAACTTGTTGTTGCAATTTAACATTTTTTTTGATAGAATAGTAAAGATGAAGGTTGCGAACAATAAGAAATATAGTTTTAAATTTTATATGCTTGAAACTACACAATATAATTATAAAGAAATGTCAAAATTATATAAAGAGCAAACGCAACTTGGTTATTCTAAGATGTTACCTCAAATTGCTCTTGGTCATTCTTAGAGTTTCATTTTGAATACTGCGGTATTTGAAAATGATGTGTTGAAACTAACTGAAATTATGATCCCACCATTAATGTCTTCTACTATGAGCAGTCAAGATGTTTTGGGTAATAAAGGTTCAAACAATTAGAATAAAACACAAAATAATTCAGGAAGTAGTAATCAATAGACTACTACAAAACAGACTACTGAAACAAAATAGTCTGGGCGACCTGAAAAGGCTGATGATTAGAAAAGTGAAAAAACCATAAAAAATAAAGAGTCAATGAATTAAGGAGGTAAATCATGAAGCATCAAAGTATTAAACTTGAAACGCCTTGTGAATTTATTAATGTAACTCCTATTAATCCTTTGATTTCTAAATGCCAAATTAAAGTTTGCTACGTTGGGGATGAACCAAATCGCAATCGAAGCATTATTTCTAAAGAAACTGCAAGGGAGATGGCTAACAGTCTCCCTGGCAGTCCTATTGTTGGTTTTTACAATGAATCTAATGGAGATTTTGAGGAACACAATAGAATTATTGACATTTCAAATGGTAAATTTGAAATGAAAGACACTACTAGACCTTATGGTTTTGTAGATTTAGGTGCCAAGGTTTGGTTTTAGAAATTTTTAGATGATGGCGTTAATGAACATGAATATCTTATGACTGAAGGATATTTATGGACCGGCCAATATCCAGAATGTAAGCGCATTGTTGAGTAGGGTAATAATCATTCTATGGAACTCGATGAAGGCACTTTAGATGGAACTTGGACGAAAGATAATAATGGAAAGCCGTAGTTTTTCATTATTAATGAAGCAATTATTTCTAAACTTTGTATTTTAGGAGAAGAGTGTGAACCTTGCTTCGAAGGCTCCTCTATTACAAAGTTTTCTCTTTCATTTGATGATAGTTTTAAAAATGAACTATATTCAATGATGAATGAACTAAAAGAATTATTAAAAGAAGGAGGAGCAAAAGTGTTTAATAGATACGCCGTGGAAATCGGAGATTCTCTATGGAGTGCTTTATGGGAGTACGTGAATAAGGCTTTCCCTGATGGCTCTAACAATTATTGCTCTAAGTATCGTATTGATGGTGTTTTTGAAGATAATAGTCAAAAATTTGCTATTCTTCAAGACCGCGGAGATATGAAATATTATCGTTTAAACTTTTCTTTAAATGATTCTGATGGTCTTGTTCCTGGTGAAGGTTTAATTGAAGTAACTAAATCTTATAATCCAGCAGCAGAACCTCAATTTGCTTTAGATGCGGTTGAAGCTTATGAAACCGAATTTAAGAAAAAGCAAGAAGAAGAAGAAAATAAAAAGGCAAACGATGATAAGGGCGATAATTCTGACGACCCTGAGAAGAAAAAAGATGATAATTCTTCTAAAAATAATGGTCAAAAGTCAGAAAATGAAGATGACGATCCTTCAAAAGATGATAAGGATGACAAGAAAAAGAAAAAGTATTCCTTGGATGAAATTGAAGAATATGTTAATTTAAAGGCACAGTATGAAGAGTTGCAAAATAAATTTAGTTTGTTAGAGGCTGAAAACAAGACTCTAAGTGAGACTAATACTTCTTTGACTGAGTTCAAAAATAGTATTGAACGTAAGGATAAAGAAGCTATGATTCAATCATTCTATATGCTGTCTGATGATGATAAGAAAGATGTTATTGATAATATTGACAAGTATTCTGTTGATGATATCGAAGCAAAACTTTCTGTTATTTGTGTTCGCAACAAGGTTAATTTTAATCTTGATGATGATAATAATGATAAAGGCCCAACTACCTATAATTTAAGCAATTTAGATAATGACAGTGATGCTGGGATGCCAGCTTGGGTCAAGGCTGTTCTAGAATCAGCCAATAAAAACTAATAAGGAGGACATACTTAAATGTTTAAGGATTTTTTAAATTCTCATTTAGGCGTTGGTAAGAATCCACCTAAGTCACAGGCTAAGTATGTTGAGTTTGGTTATGGTCAGGTTGAGCCAAATCACCTGTCTGCACAAAGAACCGCTCAAATTTATGCTCAGTTGCCTGCTAACAAGGATATTGAAATTCTTGAGAACGGTCAATTTGTCAAGTACGATTACGCCGCTAATGATAATGGCATTGGTGAAGTGAATTTTACTGGCAAGGGCGAGTGGATGCTAGTTTACAATGAGATTAAGTTATATCGTGATCATCCTGATGGAACTAAGCAGTGGGATTGCGAATTTGCTATGTTAAAAGACGACTATCAGGCTCGTATTTATTCTCCATATGATTGGGAGCATACTGAGGTTGAGTATGGTGGACGTTTCTGGAATGGTGTCGATGAAACTGGTGCTGATCACAAGGTGCTTGAGCACACTGTATCTTTAGACCAGGGCCTAAAGACCGTTACTATTGCTGGCGAAGTTTATGATGTTAAGGACAATAAGTTTACTTATAATGGTGTAGAGTATGAGATTGATCCTAAGACCAATCAGACTAAGACTCCTGTACCTGTAAAGTATGCTTATGATAAAGTTCTAACTGATGTCGCTGATATTTACGAAGAGCTAACTTGGACTAATGATCCATATAAGAAGCTTGGTGTATATCATGAGAAGCGCATGACTCCAGGTACCGCAATGGTTCCTCGTGTCTTCAAGACTAATGTTGGCGATCATTACACTACTAATATGATTAATGAAGATAGTGTTTCTGTTGGTGATATTCTAGCTCCTGATGCCAAGGGCATCCTAGCTAAGGATGAGAGTCAGGATATGAAGTGGCAGGTTGTTAAGGTATATACCATGCCTGATGGACAACGTGGCGCTAAGATTCTACGTATTGCGTAAGAAAGGAGAGAAGAATAATGTTAGATAGAAACAATTTAGTTGCTTTAATGAAGACTGTTGCTAAGGCTGATCCTTCTTCTCCTGTGGCTTACAGTTATAATGGTCAGAACCTTTCTTATGAGGCTCTGAATGATACTTTACGTAATGAGATGAATGAGCTGGCTGGTACCAATGCTCTATATCGTGAAAATAAAAATCTGATTTTCTCAATGATTGAGGAAACTTTGGATGAAGTTCTTCCTAAGAAGGTTTCTCAGTCTTATGAGCAGTTTGCTGAAGTTAAGCAGTTTGCTCAGGGTGATAAGCCCATTTTCCGTCGTCCTCTAAATACACGCGCACGTGCTAAGCAGTTCGTAACTCGTGTTGGACTGGCTGGTATCTATGAAGTCTTCAAGCTGGGACCTGCTGAGAACGAGAGCTTTGAGGTTCGTACCTCTGCTATCGGCGGAGCTGCTCAAATCGGCTTCGAAGAGTTCTTAGATGGTCGTGTTGACTTTGCTGAAGTTACCAAGATTATTATGGATGGTATGGATGAACTGATTTATAAGGAAGTTGCTTTAGCTTTGAAGTCTTCTATTAATCAGCTACCTCCTGCTAACCGTGTTGCTGCAGCAGGTTTCGATGAGGGTGCTATGGATCGTTTGATTACCATCGCTTCTGCTTATGGTACTCCTACTATTTATTGTACTTATGAATTTGCTGTTCGTATGATTCCTAATGAAGCTTGGCGTTATACTGAAGCTATGAAGACTGAGCTGTGGAATACTGGTCGTTTGGCTTCTTATAAGGGAACCAAGGTTGTTATTCTAGAGCAGGGCTTCGAGGATGAAAGTAATACCCGTAAGGTTATTGATCCTGGCTATGCTTGGATTATTCCTACTGGTGTTGATGGCAAGCCTGTAAAGATTGCTTTCGAGGGTGGCACTATTGTTGATGAATTCAGCAACTATGATCGTTCTCGTGAGATTCAGGTTTATAAGAAGGTCGGCGTTGGTTGTATGTTGGCTAACAACATTTGCTCTTATGTTGATACTTCATTAATGGGTCAGATGTATACTTGGAACTATGATGGTGTAACTGGTAAGGTTGCTACCTATGATGGACGTCTAAGTGGACAAATTTGATTTAAACCTTAATATAGATTTCATTTAAGGGGAGAAGGGATTTACTCCCTCTCCCCTTATTTTTTTTAGAGAAAAAGGAGATAGTAAAATGATTCGTTCTGAAGATATGTTTAATGTAAAAAATAGAAGTACTAGTGTTGTTGTATATAGAATTCCTGAGAGTAATTTGAGACGCGAATGGGCGCCTGGTGAGGTGAAGCGCATTCCATTTGGGGAACTAGAAAAATTGACTTACCAACCTGGTGGACGTGAATTAATTGCTAATTTCTTACAGATTATGGAAAATGAAGTTACTGATGATTTAAATGTTCATCGTGAGCCTGAATATAATATGTCAGAAGAGCAAGTACGTGATTTAATTCTTAATGGTTCTATTGATGCATTTTTAGATGCTCTTGATTTCGCTCCTATTGGAGTTATTGATTTAATTAAAACTATGTCTGTTCAATTACCTATCACTGATATGGCTAAACGCGAAGCTTTAAAAGCTAAGACCGGTTTTGATGTAGATAAGGCTATCGAAAATGATCGCGCTAGTAAAGAAGATGATAAAAAGGAAACTATCGCAGATAAGCCAGCTGAAAGACGTGTTACAGAATCTGCTCCCGCAGGACGTCGTACTTCTGGAAATGCTTATAAAGTAATAAAGCAAACTGAGACTAAATCTGCTGAATAATAAATAAATAGGAGGCGTGTCATGGGAACTAAATTCACTGATATTTATAATCGCTTCCTTGGGAAAATTACTGATGACCTTTATATTGAATTAACTCCAGAAGATACAATTAAAGATTTACGTGCAATACTTTTAAATATTTTACCTGAATTTGAATTTCCTAGATTTGATATTTATGATTATACTATTGATTAGGAAATTAAATATGAAAATGAAATATTAGAAGATGATTTTGTAATTGGTCTTTTGTGGGAAGATGAAAAAGATGAAGAATCAGAAATCCGCCCTCCTCGTGTAATGATAGAACATTCATTTTTTGGAGCTGAATTAACACCGGAGGAAATTAATATTTTAGCTATATTAATGATGGTAAATTGGGTGTAGCGCCAAGTTACTTCTATTGAACACACTCGTATGAAGTATAGTGGTTCAGATTTTAAAATGACTTCATAGGCTAATCATTTACAAAAATTGATGTCTTTACTAAGTGAATGTTAGAGACAATCATTCCATATGCAACGTTTATATAAACGTCGTAAATTAGTAGAAGGGAAATACGAATCCAACTGGGGCGTATTTCATTATAAAAATTATCCTTATGATAACTAAATATCATACAGATATTTCCGATGAAGTCATGGAAAAAAATATAGTAAGATTAACTAATCAACTGTGGAAATTAATCCCTATGAGAGAAAATGAAGAAGATTGGGATAAACAATTAAATACAGTTATTATTGAAATTGCGGGCTTAAATGAAATTTTTATTTAGGACCCGCGATTTTTATAGTTGCTTAGTAAATTAGAAGGATTAAATGTTTTAAATGATATTGAATTCTCAATTTATAGAAAAACTGTATTTGAATGTATTAGTTTATTATAGGAGATTAGAAAGTAATGCCAAAACGTCCAGAAAGAATGGAAAAACTATTACCTTATGGTTTAAATACTAATAAAAGTGTAAATCTTGTAGGGGCTCGTTTAGGTGATACAAGTATAAAAATTCCTTAGCCAGATTCAGTTGATGGTAGTTTAAATATGGCTAAACGATTAATGAGTGCGGGTGGTTTTGCCCAACAGTAGCGAATGATCAAAGATAAACGACATTCGTTAGATCAAGCCACTAAATATTCTTATTAGGCGGCTTGGGTGCGTAAATGTGCGGCTACAGAGGTAGAAACTAAAAAAGAAAAAAATATTTTACCTCCTGTTCGAGCATTAATGAATCCTAATAAATTAAAATAGGATTATGATGATAAAGTTATTTCAATTGGATTTGAACATAAATTTAATTGTGGAGATGTATTTGAGTGGTGTAATACGGGAACTTATTGGTTAATTTATTTGTAGGATTTAGATGAATTAGCTTATTTCCGCGGAGACGTTCGTAGATGTACTTATCAAATTCCATTTATGATGGATGATGAATTAAATGTAGTTTATGTGGCTAATCGAGGTCCAGTAGAAACTAAAATTGATTATATTCAAAAACATACTACTAGCGTAGACAATCCAAATTATTCTTTAAATTTATTAATCCCTAAAAATGAAAAAACTTTGAAATTTTTTAAACGGTATTAGAAGTTTTATATTTGGCCGGAAGATGGTTCAGTTTATGATACCTGTTGGAGAGTTGAAGCTGTAAATAATATTAGTATGACTGGCGTTATTGAAGTAAATGCTGTTGAATATTATGCTAATGAATTTACAGATGACCGAGATGCAGGATTAGCTGATGTATTTAAAATACCAGATCCAATATTAAAACGTAAAATTATAGATGATAACAAAGATAATAATAAAATTTTAAATATAGTTGGTGAAACCTTTATTAAGCCTAAAAAAGAATATGATTTTAATTTAAATATTAAAAATGTTCGAGGGACTTGGAAAATTGAAGGTAATGATGTCCCTGTCCGAATTATTAGTGAAGGGACTAATGATAAAGGATTTTCAACGATTAAACTTAAATGGGACTCTACTTATAGTGGTTAGTTTGATTTAGTATATGGAACTAGTCGAAAAACTATAGTAGTAGAATCATTGTTTTAATGAGTAAAAGGAGATTGAAAACATGAGAATAGACGGATATCATATTCCAAAATCAAGTTTTCTATCTATGGAAAAAGATACTGGGATTATTGTTAATGAAATATTAAAAAATAATCGTTTAAAAAAATTATTATATTATACCACTAGTGATGCTATGGAAAAGCCTAATCTTACTGAAGATTAGTCTTTAAGCTTACTAGGAACTAATATTAAAATAGTTCCTAAGCTATATGTTGATGGTTCTGTTTTAAATTATGTATTAATTAATTTTGATAATTTTACTCCCAGTGAAAATCCAGAGTTTAGAGATAATACTATTCAATTTGATATTGTATGTCATTTTGACCAATGGAATTTAAGAGATTATGCATTGCGCCCATATAAAATTGCTGGAGAAATTGACTCAATGTTTAATTTGAAAAAATTAACTGGTATTGGTTATTTGGAATTTATGGGTGCTACTTAGATTGTTTTAAATGATGAATTTGCTGGACTATGTTTAATGTATCGTACCGTTCATGGTGGCGAAGATGAAAAATATATGCCAACTTATCCTGATAAAAATAGCGGCAAAATTAAAGAGGAACAATTTATTAAAGAATTCAAGGATTATATTAGTAAATAATGGATTACCGCTTAAGTTTAATTTGCGGAACTGATATGTTGATTCCTGAATGTAATTTAGTCGCTCATCAACCAAGGATAAAAGAAATTTCATTTATTGGGGAATCTGATTTTTTTATTGGAGCATAGACCCTCTGTTTGCATAAAACAATGTTTATAGAGGACAAAACTGTTCTAGACAGTATCAATAATTTTTAGATATTTATGACGATAATGTTATAGGATGAAACAAAGGATAAAAAAGCTAACATTTTAAATGTTTTAAATTTATTATTCCCATCATATAAAGTAAATGTGACGCCGAATTCATTGTTATTTATGAAGGAAGGCGTTCCTCCAATTACTGTAGATGGAAATAATTTTGAAGCATTACAAGAAGTGTTGCGTTTAATCTTTTGTATGCACAATGGCCCGATGGATTAGTAGGCTTTCAATCCTGCCAACGATAAGGCTCGTGAGATTGCTCAAAAGCTAATGCGAGGGAGACAGCGAGTTGCCGCACAAAACGGCAATTCGAATGTAAGTGTTTTTAGTTAGTATATGTCAATCTTGACTATTGGATTGGGTTCAATGTCATTATAGGATTTGACAAATCTGACAATGTTCCAATTATATGATTTAATGGAGAGATATACGCTATATACTGCTTGGGACCTGGATGTGCGCTAGCGTTTAGCTGGCGGTAAACCTGAAGGGACCCCGGATAATTGGATGAAAAACATTCATTAATTAAAAATACAAGGAGGAAATAACACTATGAAATTCGGTGTCCGCGAAATTTGTGATGTTGTACTAAAGGCTAAGTCAGCACAGAAAATCGGTAATAAGGTATTCTATGCTGGTGAACCTGTTATTTATTTTGACACCCTGAAAACTTCTAGTTTAGAAGGTGCCGCTACCACTGTATATGCACAAGGTGGTCGTGGTAACTCTCGTTTGGTAGCATGGGAAGGTGAAAGAACTCTAACCTTCACTATGGAGGATGCTTTGATTTCTCCTGAAGGATTTATGATTCTTTCTGGTGCTGGTCTGATTTCTGCTAATGCAGATAAGCCAATTTATCAGCATATTACTGAGACTATTGATGTAAGTGATAGTAAACGTTTTAAGATTCTTGAAGATAGTTTTAAGTTTGCTATTTATACTGAAAATAAGCCTTATATGCCTGCTAATGCTGGTGATAATTATGCTTATGTTATGTTTATGAAGAATGGTGAAATTATCTCTGAACCTTATATTCCTGTTCATGAGGTTTATGATGACAAAGGTAATGCTACCATTCAAGATTCTAAAGCTCCTGGAATTGATACTGATTTTGCTCCTACTGTAGAAGATTTAGACGGCAAGACTTATTATCGTGTGGCTGTAATGGACCATGATATGTATGTTGGTTTAGCTTCTTATGAGGATGAGCAAAGTGGTGGTCATAAGTATACTCCAGAGAGTGGAGATAATACTGCTTATGATGTAGTTACTCTACCAAATCGTCTAAAGTTCGATTCTGTGCTAGTTGATTATTACACTGAGCGCAAGTCTGGTGCTACTCAGATGGAAATTACTGCTGATAAGTTCGGTGGTAACTATTATCTTGAGGCTTCTACTCTATTCCGTGATACTAATGGTGTAGATATGCCTGCTGAGTTCATTATTCCTAACTGCAAGATTCAGTCTAACTTTACCTTTACTATGGCTTCTTCTGGTGATCCAAGTACATTTACTTTCACCTTAGATGCTTTCCCTGATTATACTCGTTTCGATCATAGTAAGAAAGTTCTGGCTGCAATTCAAGTAATTGAGTATCTGGATAATGAGGATTTACATCGTCATAGCACAGTTCACCAGAAATCTCACGATAGTTATAATTGGTAATTTAATTAAAAATTTTTATGGGGAGAGGATTTATTCCTCTTCCCATTTTTTTTATTTTTTTTTATTTTAGGAGAAATAAAATGGAAAATTATAAAACTGGTGTTATATTAGGTGGAATTTTTTTAGAAAGGGAAGAATTTATTCAAATATTTACAGAATATTTAAATAATGTAGGTAATACTTTTTTTTTAGAGATAGAAAAATTATGTCAAAAAATAAGTAAAAAAAGTTATACTAAAGCTGAGATTGTTGCCGAATGGAATCAAATTTTAACCTCAATTTCTGGGGAGGCCAAAGATGTAGAATTATTAGGTTTTATCAGAGGGTTAGACCCAACAAATACTTAGTAGTATCATATTACTAAATTATTACCTACAAAGGAATATTTAAAAAAATCTACTATTAGTTTAAATAGCGCTTAGTTATTATAGGATTTAAATAACATTAATAATCAAATAAAAGCTCAAGAATTAGAAAAGGAATTAAATAAGCATTATGAAAAAATGTTAAATTCTTTAAACACTCAGTTAAAAGATGCTTCAATGGCTTATAATGTGCGTTTAATGTATTTACGATAGTAGCCTAATTATAAAAAAACTAAATTATATAAAGAGAAATGGCGGACTCATTGGACAGGAAAAACATATAATGAAATTTTTTATACTGCTAAGAATGCAGAAGGTTAGCGAGTCGAAGCTTTTACTACTCATTTAGCAGAAAAGCATATAATTTTTTTCTACTTATTATCTAATATTGATAAATATACTAGTTTAATAGAAGAAAAAGATAATTGTTTTTAGGTTCCAATTAATTCAATTTTTTTTCAGAACATACTTGATTCTTTAAATAATATTGCTTGGTATAAAGGAGGAGATTTAATTGTAGTTGATGGTTCTAAAGTTATTTATAATATTTAGATTAAATCAACAATGAAAGAAGCTCAATCTTATCATATTGCTTTAACTCAATTAACTTCTTTTTTACGAAAAATAATGACATTAAAAAAAGAACAAAATAATTCTAACCAGAAAATTGCTGAATAGATGTATGACCATTTAAAAGTAAAAGTTTTACAATCTTCTGAAGTGGAATAGATCGAAAAACAATTTGAAAATAATATTTTAAATCAAGTAATAAAAGAATTAAAAACTTCAGGGATTACTATTAATTGAATAAAAATTTGACAATAAACTAAATTTTTAGTATAATATAAATAAGTATAAAAGGAGGATTTTGGAATGGCAAAAGTAGCATTTTCAAAGTTAAATTTAAATAAAAATACAGAAGTATCAACATTTGAATGGGGAGATTAGATTATTGAAGTTAAGGATTATCTTCCTATTGGAGATAAGTTAAATCTTATTTCAGAAATTATTAATGATTCTATTGATAAGAATGGTTATTATAATCCTGCTCGTGTATATCTTCATACTATTTTAAAAATGATTATGGCTTATACTAATGTAAGTTTTACTGATAAGCAAAAAGAAGACCCAAAGAAATTATATGATTTAGTAGTTGGGTCTGGTTTTTCTGCTAAGGTATTTGGAGAAATTAATCCAGGAGAATATGCACAAATTAAAAGCTGGGTCGCAGAAACTATTCATTCAATCTATGAGTATAAAAATTCCGCAGCGGGTATTTTAGATATTATTTCCACAGATTATAAAGATACAACATTTGATATGGAGCAATTAACTAATGATATTCAGAATCCTGAAACATTAGGATTGCTAAAAGATGTTTTGACCAAGTTGGGATAATTAAACTATTTGATTTTTTAAAATTAAATAGGAATAATCAAGTGTATGGGTGTGAGAAGATTATTTCTCACACCCATTTTTTTTGTTTATATTATGAGAGAAAGGAGTCCCGTTTATGGCAAAACAACTAAATGTCGCATTAGATTTTACTGCGAATACTACCCAAGCAAAATAGTAGATTTAGGAATTGCAGTAGTTATTAACTAAAGTAGCATATAGTACTGATTTAGGTATTGATCCAAGTCAAATGAAAGAAGCTTCTGCCGCGGCTAAAGAATTAGCTGTTCATTTAAATGAAGCATATAATTAGAAGACTGGTAATTATGATTTAAGCAAATTAAATGCTAGTTTAGCTAAATCAAAAACTAGTGTGACTAAATTATCTACCAGCTTACTTCAAGCGGGAACAACTGGACAACAAGCATTTATAAAATTAGCTCAATCAATAGCAGCGGCTGATTAGCCAATGATTACATTAAATGCTCGTTTATAGGATTTTTTAACTACTGTTAAAAATACAGTTAAATGGCAAATTTCCTCAAGTATGATCCATTAGGTAATGGGAGCCATATAGACAGCTTATGGCTATGCTTAGGATTTAAATAAATCATTAAATGATATTCGAATTGTTACTGGTCATAATATTGACTATATGGATAAATTTGCCGATAAAGCAAATAAAGCCGCAAAAGCATTAAGTACTTCTACATTAAATTATACTGATGCTTCTTTGATTTACTATCAACAGGGTTTATCAGACCAAGAGGTAGAAGATAGAACTGCGGTTACTATTAAAATGGCCAATGCAGCAGGAGAAAGTGCAGAAAAAATATCTCAACAATTAACTGCTGTTTGGAATAACTTCTACGATGGTTCATAGTCATTAGAATATTATGCTGATGTTATGACTGCATTGGGTGCTGCTACTGCATCTAGTACAGATGAAATCGCAGAAGGTCTAGAAAAATTCGCTGCTGTATCTAATACTGTAGGTTTAAGTTATGAATATGCGACTTCTGCTTTGGCAACTGTTACAGCTACAACTCGTCAATCTGCCGACGTAGTTGGTACTGCATTTAAAACATTATTTGCCCGCATCCAAGATTTAGAGTTAGGTAAAACTCTTGATGATGGTACTACTTTAGGTAAATATTCTCAAGCTCTTGATGCTGTTGGAGTTTCTATTAAAGATGCTGATGGCGGACTACGAGCTATGGATGATATTCTTGATGATTTAGGTGAAAAATGGAATTCATTTGATGCTGAAGGAAATCCATTAATTTCTAAAGATGCTAAAGTGGCATTAGCTCAAACTGTTGCGGGTGTTCGTCAATATACTCAACTAATTGCATTAATGGATAAATGGGATTTCATGAAAGAAAATCTCGAAACGGTTCGTAATGCTACTGGAACATTAACTGAACAATAGAAAATTTATGAAGAGTCTTGGGAAGCTGCTAATAAGCGTTTAAAAGCTTCTTTTTAGGGGTTATATCAAGATTTAATAGATGATAAATTTTTTATAAAATTTACAGATTTTTTGTCTGATATGGTTGATGGTGTTGATTCTTTTATTGATAAAATAGGAGGATTAAAAACTTTATTAATTGGAATTTTAGGAGTGGTAAGTTAGACTTTAAGTTCAAAAATTACTCCTATGTTAGATTCACTTATTAATAATATAAAAATTTTAACAGGTGGCTCTTCAAAAGTTTATGGTAAAATAAGAGATGAAATGAATACTAAAATTTCATCTGTTATTGATGAATAGCAATTAAATATTTATCAAGAGCAATAGTTAAAAGGAGCTGCTGAATTAAATATTGCTAAATAGAAATTGGCTAAAGTTACATAGACATTAACTGATAGCGAAAGACAACTAGCTGAAGTATCTATTAATGGCTTTGAAATGTAGTAGAGGGAAGTTGAAAAATTAGCATAGAAAGCGACATCTTTAAAAGAAAATTTAGAAGGAATAAAAAGTACTATAAAAGATGGAGCAGTAGATTTATCAGATAAGAAATTTAATACTATTCGAAGAACAAAATCAAATATTGAAAATTAGTTAGATGATAGAATTGATGAAAATCGTTTAAATCGAAATGCTTCAGACATAAGTCGAGAAGAGCAAACAAGAATTGATAATGAAAATAAAATTTATAATAGAGCTTATGATAGTTTAATTTAGATGTCAGATGCTGCTGAAGAAAGTGTTGGTTCTAGTGTGCAAGCAATCATGCAACATTTTATTTAGCTAGGTGAAAAAGTTGAAGGCGTTTCTAATGAAATGACTGGAGCTGAAGCATTTTCTGGAGTTACTACTGAATTAGAAAAATTAAAAACTTCTTTAAATGGATTAAATGATAATTCTCCTACACTAGGAGCAAGTTTAGATGTTATTCGTGGGAAGATTGATATTTTAAATGAAGCCTTACCAGAAAGCTTGACTGGAAGTGAAGCTTTTAAAAAAGCTATGCAAAAAATTCAAGAAGCTTCTAATAAAACTTAGATAACTAAAGGTTTTGAATAGTTATTAAAAGTAATTAAATAGACTACATTAAGTTTAGAGGACTAGGAACGAATTTTAAGAGAATTCGGAGCAACAAAAAAAGATATTGACTTAGTGAAAAATGGTTATAAAAGTTTAGATGAAGTTTTACAAGATATAGAAACTAGAAATAAAAATATATCAGATGGAATAAAAAATTTTAACCCAAAGCATTTAGCTAAATTACCAGAAACATTTGTTAATTTAGCTAGTTCAGTTGGTAATGCTGTTATGGCGATTAATTCTTTTAAATCAGCTTTTGAAAGTTTAAAAGATCCTGATTTATCTGGTTGGGAAAAAACTTCTTCATTTATAATAAGTTTGTCTTTTGCTATTCCAATGCTTTATAATGCAATTAAAACTTTAACTATCGGATTAACTCAATTAACATAGATTTTAGGATATACCTCTTTAGCTTCTAATGTTTTTACAGATGCTACAAATTTAATGGCTATGGCCAGTGTCAAGCATAGTGTGGCTTTAGAATTACAAAAACATACATAGAGAGAATTAAATAATGAAGAAAAACAATCAGTTTTAATAAAAACTTTAGTTTCTTTAGGATTAACTGAATAGACAGCAGCTACGATCGCTACCACTTTTGCTACTCAAGGATTAAATGCTGCATTAAAAGTATTAAATACTGAATTAACTAAAATAATATTAAAATTTTTAGCATTTTTAGGACCAATTGCTGCTATTGTTGCTGCAGTTGCAGCATTAGGTGCAGCAATTTATCTTTCGGTAAAATAGTCTCAATCAGCTTAGAATGAAATTAAATAGGCAAATGAGGATTTAAATTTTTTACGAGAAAATTTAGAATAGGTTAATTCTGAAGTATAGAAGTCTAATACTTTAATAGATACATTAAATAGTAAAAAGAAAGCTTTAAGTGAATTAACATTTGGTACAGTTGAGTGGCGTCAAAGTGTTTATGATTTAAATAAAGAAGTACAATCATTAATTGATAAATATAATTTAATTGAAGGCAAAGATTGGTATTGGAGTGATTTAGGAACTTTAGAGTTAACAGAAGAAGGTATTAAATCTTATAAAGAGCAAGCATTAGAACAATAGCAAAAAGCAGCTACGGCTGTTAGTTCGCAACAAAAACGAACTGATGAATTAAATGTAAATACTCGTAAAAAGAATTTAATTGAAAATACTGAAAGTAAAGAAATAGGAACAAGAATTGTTCCAAATTTCACAACTACTTGGCAAGCAACTTCATAGGGAATGAAACAAGTCCAAGTTCAGAATGGGACAAAAGAAGTACCTGATATAGTATCTTTAACTCAAAAAGATGTTGATGCTATTTTAAAAGCATCTAAAGAAAATCGAGATTTTGATCCTACCAATCAAGAAGATTTAAAAACATTGGCTGGTTTATCAGATAAAACTATTGAACTAATAATGTCTGAAGACAAAACGGTGCAAGCATTAAGAGATCTAACTATAGAAACTAAAAGATTAAATGAAAATTATGAAACATCCGTTTTAAATGAATTATATGCACGTGGTTTAGATTTATCAGGATATGATGCAGAATATCGCGCAGGTATTGGCGATGCAATTGCAGCAGATGTAGTTGAATACGAAAAATCTCTTATTGAATCTGTGACAGGTGATAATAAATTATCAGAAGATCAAGTGTATTCATTATTGAGTGAATAGGGTATTAATATTAGTTCTATTGATAATAATGTTATTTCTGATTTTATTAATAATAATGAAACAAAAGATTTTACGACTATAGATGAAAATGGCGATGAAAAAACAGTAAAACTTGATTATGATACTCTAATAGCTAATTGGGCGGCTGAGCAATCTAGAGCATGGGGTTTGACTTAGCAAGATAATTATTATTAGATGCAAGAGGAGACGAAAAGTGCATATCAAGGTATAGATGCCATTAATTAGAGTATTGGGACTAAACAAGAAGACGGTAATTATAAATCAGATACATCTGTTTTTGAAGATTATGACCAAGCAATAGATAATAAAGATTCTTACGGTTCTGAAGGTTTTAGAACAGCTGATGAAATAAGAGAAAATGAAGAAGCTATTTCTAATTTACAAGCTCAAATTGAGGCTATTCAGCCTGCATTGGCTGATATGTTTGGAATCATTGATGAAAATAATGATGTATTTAATGATATATTGGATGACGGAGAGTTTTTAGCCGATAATGCAGCTACTTTATAGAAAGCATTAGACGGTGATAGTGAAGCTGTTAATGAATTACGAGAAAGATATAATGAATATGCTGAAGAGGTTAAAAAAGCCAATATTAAAAAATGGATGGATAGCGATGGTGTAAAAGACTATTTTGAAGCTATTAAAGATGGAGGATAGGCTAGTACTGGAGAACTAGAATCATTACGAAGTATTATGTCTAATAATTCAGAAGAAGTGGCTTCATTTATGGGAGTTTCTAATCGAGCATTTAAAGCATTTTTAAGTAAAAATGGTGCTTAGGGCGCGGCTGCTGCGGCGAAAGCGTTATAGAAAGCAATTAAAGGTGACACTTCTGAGCTTATTGGATTACGCACTTAGATGGGTAAAGATTATGTTGCTACATTAGATATTGAAGATGAGTAGGTTAAAACGAAAATTAATAGTTTAACAGAAGAATTAGCAGCCTTATCTGATTCTAATGAATTTCAAGTAAAAATAGCAGCTGATCCAGAAGCTTATGCTCAATTTGTTAATACTTGTAATTAGATTATAGCTGATGCTGGTATGACAGCTGAACAAGCACAAGAGTATTTTAAATCTATTGGTTTTGATGCTGTCATTAAAGAAAAAGATATTAAAGGTAAAGAAGTTGAGCATCATAAAGAATACGCTAAATTTGATGGATACGAAGGTGGCGAACCTTAGTTTGTAAAAGAGCGTATTGATATGACAGATAAATTACCTGATACAAAAGGATTTGCTGTTGAATCTATTACTCCTTCTGGTAGTGCAGGAGGTAATATTACACAGGAAGCTGAAACTGTTGATTCATCTAATGGTGATGGAGAAAATGGTGGAGGTGGTGGCGGGGATTCATATACTCCTCCTCCTCCAAAAGAATATAAAGATGAAATTGAACGCTATCATGTAATTAAATAGAAAATTGAAGATTTACAAGAAGTAATGGATCATTTAGCTAAAGCTAAAGACCGAGCGTTCGGCACTTCTAAATTAGAATTAATGGATCAAGAAATTGAGAAATATGATGAAATGATTGATTTATAGAATCAGTATCTTGATGAAATTAATAAATATTGGAATGAAGATAGATCTTTAATTGCGTCTTATGGTGCTGAGTTTGATGAAACTGGTACTATTACTAATTATGATGAAATTATGAAGCGCCAGATTGATAAATATAATTCATCTATTGGTAAAAATGAAGATGCTGATGAAGCGGCAGAAGAGGCTTATGATGATTTTATTGAAACTTTAAAGCAATATGAAGAAACTAATAATCTGCGCCAAGAGCAATTAGAAAAATTATATGATTTAAAGACTGAATTAGCTGATGTAATTTTTGAAAAAACTCAATATAAGATTGAAATTAAAATTGCTGTTAAAGATGATGAGTTAGAATATCTTGATTATTTATTAAGTAAAATTGAAGATGATGCTTATTCAGCAGCTGAAGCTATTACTTTAATTGGAGATAAAACTCAAAATACCTTAGATAAGATTGCTACTTATCAAACGGGATTAATGGAATTATTAAATAATCATGGCATTAAATCAATAGAAGAGTTAGAAGGAATGTCTGAAGCTGATTTAAAAGCTAAAGGATTCACTGTTGATGAAATTGAACAATTAAGAGACTGGCGTTCAGAATTATTATCTAGTAATCAAGAATTACTTGAAATGCGTAATACAATTCAAGAAAAAGTATTAGATAGTTTCAATCAATTTAGTGAAGATATTGAGCATCAAATTGAATTATTTGATCATTATCAAAATATTTTAGAAGGTGTTAAAGATATTACATCATTGCTAGGAATGTAGTTGGGAGAGCAGTCTAAAATAGTAATTCGTAATTTAAATCGTTCATTAATGAATAATAGTATTAATAATTTAGCTGGGACTAAAAAAGAATTAGAAGCATTGAAATAGATGCGTGCAGATGCTTAGGCTGAGCGTGATAAAGTGGCAGCTAATGGGGATGAACAAGCTATTAAGAAATGGGATAAAACCTTACAAGAAATTGATGATAAAATTAATGGCGCAGAAGAAAGTTTCTTAGATAGTTGGCAAGAAGCGCTATAGAGAGCAAAAGATATTTTTGATGAAGAAATGGATAATATTATCCAAGAATTTGAAAAAGGTATTGCTCCCATTCAAGGCACTATCGATGCATTACAAGAAGCTATTGACCAAGCTAATGAGATTGAGGGACAATATTTAAGTGATACAGATAAAACTTATGAATTAAATAAATTAAGACGTTAGATTGAAGGGTCAATAGAAGATACTGATATTATCGCCCATAAACAAGCATTGAATAAATTACAAGATGAGTTAAATAAAAAATTGAAAGATGGTTCTCAAATTAGTGAATATGATTTGAAAATTTTGCAATCTAAATATGAATTAGAATTAGCTCGTCAAAAATTAGAAGATGCTCAAAACAGTAGTGAAGTTGTACGCTTGACTCGCGATAACAATGGTAATTGGGGTTATGTATATAGTGCTGATGAAGATAAAATTGCTGAAGCTGAATAGGCATATGAAGATAAATTAAATGCTTATCAAAAAGCTAATGAAGAATATTTAAAAACCCTTGAGAGTAATATTCTTTAGGTACAAGCTGATTATAAAGAAAAACTTAAAGAAATAGAATTAGGATTGGCTGATGGCGAATTAACAAAAGAAGAGGCTGAAGCAAGAATTGCTAATTTAAATAATTGGTATTTAAATAAAATGCAATATCTTGAAGGTGAATATAAAAAGTTATTTGAAAATAGTCAAGATGCGACAGAAAAATTCACTTCATATTATTAGACCAATACTGATAACATTAAAAATACATTTGAGAAAACTACTTTAGCTATTAAAGGCGGATATGAATCATTAGATGCAATGTTTAAACGATTCTGGGAGAGTCATGACAATGTGCTAGAAGATTCAATGAAATTATTAGATGATCTTGGTAAAAAATAGGATGAAATAAACCAAACTGCAGGCATTGAAGGTAATTTTGCTAGCGAAGCTTCTGGTTGGTCTATTAAAATTACTGGTGATTCTAATAAAGCATTAGCTGATATGGATGGAATTGTTAAAAATGCTACTGATTCCTTTAAAGATGTTATTAAAGCTGCTGGTGAATGGGAAGATATTTACACTAAAAAAATTAATAGTGCTATTGATAGAAATGAGGCTCTTGTAGCGAGTCTTAATAAAATGGTTGCATTATTGTCTGGTGTAGATAATGTTGATTATAGTAAGTATAATCAAAAAACAGATTCTCGATCAACTGCGACAGATAATAATATTATTAGTACTCAACACAATTCTAGAAGTTTCAACAATACTGATTATATTGTAGAACAATCATTCCCTGATTATAGTACATTATTTGATAGATTAGATATGAGTAGACAAATAGATGAATGGATGTAGAATAATGAGCTAACAATTGATACTGCATTAATTGATAGCTTAGATGTATCAAGTATTTTACAAAGTATAGGGTTAAATGTTTAGACTATTGTAAATTATTTATCTAATTTAACTCCTTCTTCTCTTGGTATTGATAGAATTGCACAAGAATTTATGCAACAAATTTCTATTAATGCTGATTTTCCGAATGTGACTGATAGTAATGAAATTATGGAAGCATTTGAAATGATGGAGAATGAAGCAAGCCAATATGCCAGTCGAAAGACTATTTAATTTAAATGGCGAGGTAATTAAACCTCGCCATTTTTTTTATTGGCCAAATATAAATAATAAAATAAGATTTTTTCTCAAAATTTATTAGAATATGAGAAAAAGGAGAGCGAATTATGTCTAATGAATTAAATGAAAAAATATTCCGATCAGTAGACACAATTGTATCTGCTCGATTATAGAATTTACCATTTGACTAGACGATAATTGGTATAGTAGAAAGTGTACCTGAGAAATTAGGGGCACAAAAATATATAGTTAATTATAAAGGGGCTAAATTAACAGTATTTGTAAATGATACTGATAAAAAATATGCTATAAATGAAGAAGTATATGTATTAATTCCTGGCGGAGATTTTTCAGCTAAAAAACTTATTACAGGTAAAGTTATAAATGATTATTAGGCTGATAAAAAAGGAAATGAAAATAATTATTTGCCATCATTTAGCCATTGGGTTTCACCAGAACAAGAATATAATTTAATCGTTGAAAATGGCAGTTCAGAATCAACTAAATTGATTTATGATGTTGCATTAGATGATTCTCCCATTATTGGTTATACAACTTTACAATTAGCTTATAATATTGCCGCGGATTTATATAACAATGAAAAAACTGTAGATTAGGGCTCTTATGGGTTAAGAGTTATTTTAACAGCAATTGATTAGAATGTTGTTGATACTGATGACAATAATTTAAAACAAGATTTAACATACAATATGACTTGTGATGATATGCTATTAATGAATAAATATCGCTCAGGTGGATATACGGCACAAAATTTTAACATTACAATTACTGATAAAATTATTACTAATATAAAAATTATCGCATACCATGATGGAAAATTTTATGATAGTGAGAATAATAAAATTACTCAAAAAGATGACTTATATATTAAATTAAAAAATTTCACATTGACTACTGGATATTTAAAAAAGGATTTAGATAATGATAGTAATAGTGATATTGCAGTTTATTTTTATTCTCTTAATGGTCTATGGTATAAAAGTAACACTAATAAATTGAATGTCACAACAGCATTTCGTCCAGTGAATAAGGCCACTGGTACTATTATTACTTATCCTATTACTAACGTCTAGTTATATAGATATAATGAAAGTAATACTACTAATACTTCAGGAGTTGGAATAGGATGGGATTTAATTACCAATGTAATTAAAGAAGATACTACATTAAATTTTAAATTACAATCTGGCGATTAGATTGTAAAAGCAATTTATTGTGTTAGAGTTAGTTTTAAAGTTAGTAATATACCAAATGTTTATGCAGTTTCAAATAAATTAACATTTACTAATTAGACTTCTAATAAAAATATTTCATTATTAGCTGGAATTACATTAACTCCCAATAATAATAGTAATGTTTTCTATTCTTATGGGCAAGATAATTAGTTATTAGCTCGGTCTGATGGAGAAAAATTATAGAGAATTGCGGTATCATTTTCATCAAAAGACACGACTCGAAATACTACATTAGTTCCAGGCGTTAATTTAACTTATTACTTACCAGTAAAAAATACTATGATTTTACCTGTTGATTCTAGACGAGAAATTAGTACAGAAAAGAAATAGGAATATTATAAGTTTAGTAAAAAATTAACAAGCGATGATTTGGAATCTAATATTTTTTATATCCCATTTAAAATTGCGAATTTATATAATCCTCTATTTAAAAATAATACAATTATTTGCGATGTGGAAATTAATGATTAGTATTATAGTCAAAGTTTAGATTTGTTATTTGGTGTTAGTGGGTCTTCAGGAGCTAATTATGTTTTACAATTAGAATTATAGGATAGTGCTTCTAATTAGAAAGTAAAATCTATTTTTTATAAGGCAACTAATTAGCCTGTGTATAAAATTCAATATTATTTATATGATTATGCCTGGAATTCAATTTCTAATGATGATTTAAAAAACATTTCATTTACATGGTATAATTCAATATTAAATAACAATTCTAAAATACAATTAGATACTAAAAAAGGAACTATCACTTTATTACAAGATTTAGTCGCTGAAGATGAAATTGCTTCTAAATTAATAGTTTAGATGAGTGGCACTTATTAGGGAATTGAATTAAAGGGATATATAGCAATACCAGTAAGTTTTAATTCTTTGTGCGCTTGTATTGATGGTTGTTCTATTATTACCTATGATATTACAGGTAAAAAACCAATTTATGAAAAAACTCCATATAAATTATATTAGTATTCTAACTCATCAGATTTACAAATTATAAACGATGTAAGTTGGAAATTAAATGATGAAAGTAAATTATTAAAATTTAATTCTAATTCTTAGATTATTACTCCTCCTACAATTTATTCACCGCAAAATAAATCCTCATATATAACAGCTAGTTTAAGTAATTCAATTGTTTGGATATAGCCTATTTTAATGATAAATAATACTTATCCAACAGCAATGTGGAATGATATGCGCGGAAATGAAATCAATTTTAATAATGATAAACTTCAATTATTTTCTGCAACTGTTGGGCAATTAGACGCTAAACAAGCAAATGGAGTATTAATGGGGACCTTTATTAATAGCGCTAAAGAACAAGAATATGGATTATATGCCTTCAATGAAAAAGATATTGTATTTAAAATTAATGATAAAGGCGAAGCTTATATTCAATAGTCAAAAAAAGCGTATTATTTATCAGACAATGATGAAAATAATACTCCATATTCAGTAGGTAGTAAAACTTAGCCTGTATATTTTGATTAGGGGATCCCTAAATAGATAGATATTGATTTAACGAATATTAATAGTAAAATTTCGACATTGGAGAATACTATAAGTAGTTTGCAATAGACTATTTAGAGTTTAACAAATAGAATTGTAACATTGGAGAACAAAAATTGAGAGTAAAAGGAGAATGATGTATGCCTACAAGATTATATCCTCCCCAAATAGCAGGAACATTACCGGCATTTTATAAATCTTATGATAACACTACTGGAGTATTAAAAGAAAGTTCAATTACTATCCCATTTACTTCAAGTGCATTAGTTAATTCGGCGGATTTTATAGGTTTTTATTTACGTTTAAAAACTTCTTCTACAAATACATATTTATTTCCGCCAATATATTCAAAAAATTATGATAGTAAAAATTCCACAGTTACATTTACATTAACTACTGATTAGAGTGCATTATTAAATGAAGGTCAATATTATAAGGTTCAAATAGCTTATGTATCTCAATATGTTGAAAGTGAAACTACCAATATTGATGACGATGGACATATAATTACTAATAGTATAATGAAAAAATTAACTGGATATTATTCTACTATTGGAGTTATAAAATGTGTTCAAGAGCCGAAAATTTCTATTCAAGGCTATTCGATTGATAGTATTAATTTATTCAATAATGAGTTATTTGGTGTTTATGAATTATCTTCTAATTTAGATTAGACTGAAAAAGTTTATTCTTATAATTTTTCATTTTATTTAGAAGATGGAGATTTATATTATTCTACTGGAGAATTATTACATAATAATGCTAATGATAATGAATATGGTTTATCTATTGATTCTGTAGTCTTGAGTAGTTTTATAAAAACTAGTGAAATATATAAATTAGTTTATACAGTTACTACAATTAATGGATTAGTAATATCTAGTCCAACTTATAGAGTAACTGCAGAAACTTTATTGGCGCCAAGTAAAAATTTAAATATTTTACCAAGCGCGGATTCAGAAACGGGTAGTATTAAAATTAATTTTAAAGGTTTAGAAAAAACTATTAAAATTGAAAATACAGTTAAGGAATTAAGACGTAAAGAAGTTTATTATAATTATAGTAAATCATTGATTTCTTAGATTAAACAAAAAATTAATTATGATCGTGAATATAATGGTAAATAGACACCTAATTTAGAATATTTATTAGAAATGAACGCCAAGGATGGTATGACACGATTTCTTACTACATTATAGAAACTATTAAAAGATAATGCAGGATTGATTAGCGAACTCTGTGGAGTTTCTTCTGGTTTATTAATGTCATTAGTTGACATGTCAACGAAGTATACTAAATTATTAAGTTAGTATATTATATCAGTTACAGACCCTAAAACAGTTGAAAAAGATTTTTAGAGTATTAATGATGAATTTTTGAAGAATACTACAAATTATATTCTTACTACAACAGGAGATTATAAGAATTTAAATCAAATATTACAAACTCGTCTAAATTCTTATGTAGGATATTTATTTAGCAGCATTGCCACTGATGAGACAGATTTTGATGCAGTAGTAACAGATTAGAATCTAATTAATCTAGTTCAAAGTGTTATTACATTAGCTGGATTGTCTGAAGAATTAGCAATAGAGTATATGAGTATTTTAGGATATACAGCTAATATTGTTGCAACTGAAGAAAAATCTGAAGATACTTATTTTGGGCAATATATTCTTGTGCGTGCGAGCGAAGAAGATGATTATCGTTCTTGGTTAGAATTAAAACGTTTTAAACTTGAGAATATACGACCATCTACAGTTGATTATGTTGATTATACAGTAAAACAAGGTGTTAAATATATATATGGAATTATCTAGTATAATTTATTTGGTATTTATTCTGCTAGAATCGAGAGTGAACCAATTTCTGTCGATTTTGAAGATATTTTTTTATATGATGGAGAGCGTGTATTAAAAATTAAATTTAATCCTAAAGTATCTTCATTTAAATCTACTATTTTAGAATAGAAAACAAATACAATTGGAAATAAATATCCATTTATTTTTAGAAATGGAAACGTGAATTATAAAGAATTTCCAATTAGTGGATTAATTTCATATTAGATGGATAATGAATTATTATTTTATAATCGTGAAATTGAAGAGTATATTCGTGATTATACATTAGATTTTAAATCATTAACATTAAAAGAGCGTATTGAAAAACAAAAAGAATTTCTTGCTAAGATGGATAAGGCTTTAATAAATCCTTGTGATTTAGTTGAAGAAAATATTCATAAGGAAAGAGATTTTAAAATTGAAGTGCTAAATTGGTTAAATAATGGTAAACCTAAATTATTTAAATCTGGTCCTGAAGGTAATTTTATTGTTCGTATTATGAATGTATCATTATCTCCTACTGATAGTTTAGGTCGTATGTTACATTCATTTACTGGTCAATGTGCAGAAATAGCTGAATTTAATTATAATAATTTATTGCGTTATGGATTTATTAAGGCAGATATTGTTAGTAAATATGTTTCTCTATGGAAAACTTATTATCTAAATGAATACCAACCTGGTAAAGATATTGAATTATTATTTGATTCAGGGATTAATTATTTTGCTGTAGAAGATTTAAAACCTGGCAGTAGTATATTCTTAACTTATGGAGATACAATTGATTAGACCGAAGATGAAATTGTAATAGGTATTACTGGAGCATATCGGTATGAAAATTCTTCACGAATTATTTCAAAAATTAGAATACCTAATAGTATATATAATCATCCAGTAGGAATATTAGAGTGTCAATATCAAGGTTTAAGATATTCTGATTTCGATGCAATTACTTCAGTTAATTTAAAAACTATAGTAAGTAATCAATATATTGGTGTTGATCCAATATTAGAAAATATTAAAGCATTTACTACAGATCCTTCTGATTATGCTAAACAATTATTTATAAAAGCTTTAAAAGCTTTAAACGATAGAATTTTATTAAATGATAATTTATCTTATTCAGACTTGCGAGGAAAGTTGGTTCAACGAGGATTTGAACCAGGAGATATTGTTTAGCATATTAATTCATCATTTTATAATTATGAGAAAGACAAAGTTAAAATACTGAATTTAGAGTAGTTAAAAATTAGAGTTAGAGAATTAATTCCTATTTATGCAGTTCCTTATGATTATATTACTCAAGAAGGATGGGATAAATTACCAGACTCTGTTGTTTATTGGAATTCTAATGGTATGACTACGAGTTGTTATAAGGATAAAAAAGAAAAAAGATTTAGTCGTAGTGATTATGAAAATCTATTTCCTAGTTAGAATTTATTATATTCAGTAACACCTTTTGGTAAGCCTTATCCTATTGATGCATTAACTCCATTAGTCAAAGATTATTTTGATATTAATGATGAATTTTGTGTATTTTAGATGTTTGAATATTCAAAAGAATATCAAACTTGGATGCCGACTTGTCGAAATAATGTTTTTAATATTGCTACTGGACAATATTATGATTGTTATTGGCAATCTGTTCTTAAAGAGTATGATACATCATATTATATTGGAGAAAAATATCGTTATGAATAGATAGTTGATATTCAATAGGATAAAGAAACACAACGATATTATATTATAATTCAAAATAAAAAATATTATTTATCAGATGAATTTAATTTGTATGTTGAAATAAATGGAGAGTATAAATTATTAAAAGAAGTATATTTATTCCCAACTGATGAAGATGGATATTATACTATTATTACTAATAATGATTCTCGTATACAAGATAATAGTTATTTAAATGAAGCTGTCCGTTGGAAAAATAAAGATGATTATAACCCTGTCCCTGGGTATAATTTAACTACTAGAACTATTGATGAAAATAATATTGCTAAATCAATAGTAAGAGCCTCTGAAATTAAGCCCTTTTATTTAAGAATAGATAATGCAATTCAATTAAATCAAGGTGATACTAGATATTACACAAATTTAGGTTCTCCAGAAGTTATAAAAATTGGAACGGGTTTAATTGCTGAAGCAACATTTTAGTTAGAAATATTAGATTATTTTACAGAAAAAAATGATGATGATACATTTTTAGCTAAAAATAGATATTTAGAGCGTTCTGAAATTTTAAAGAATTTTTATCGAAATTATGAAATTTTAGGAGACGCTGATAATAATTTCTAGAGATTTTTAACATTAAGTCGTTTTTATGATACATTATTAAAAGGATTGACTAGTAATAATAATATTCCTTATGAAGATAAAAATACGCATTAGTCTAATTTAAATTCACCATTGAATTACTAGGATAGAACTATTGTAAATGAAATTTTAAATAGTGATAAAGAAACAAATTCAAAGAATACTGAAATTGCTGATTTGTGGACCGCTGATAATTCTTCAGATGAGGAAAAAAATAAAATTAAAGATGATATTAAAACCACAATAAATAAAATGCAAATAAATAAGCGTATGAAAGAAGAGTTAGTTTTACAAGATACTGAAGAAGATGATTTATTTGATTTAGTTAAAAATCCTACTAAGGAAGGAATAAATGATAAATTAGCTAAATTAAATGATTTGTATGAATTATTAAGCTCTAATAAAAATACAGCTATTGCAAATAATTAGAGTATTGCTACAGATTATGCTTAGAAATTATAGAATATTAATTCCGCAATTAATTCTTATAATACTGCTATCTATAATTATAAAGCTCATTTATGGTTATATTGTTTAATTTATCAAAAAATTGGTAAATTAATAACAATTGATGCAGATAATTATAATGAACAAACAATAACTGAAGAGACATTAGATAAGATAGAATCTAATATTTCAATTTCTAGCATTTTAGCTGAAATTAAAAATCATTATAATAAAATATTAGAAAACAAAAATGAAAATTCATCTAATGGCGCTGAATTAGTAAAATAGAAAAATTATTATTTAAGTGCTTATGGCAGTATTTAGAAGAATTATTCTGAAATTTTTACCTATAAATCAATTATAAATGAAAAAGAAGGCGACACTGCCTTAGATGAATTATTATCAGAATAGTTAATGAATCGTTTATTAGATATTTTTTATTAGTATTCTGTAATGAGATAGGCTCGTAAAAATATAAACGAATTATTAAATGGTACAGCTTAGGATGAGGATACAGATGCATTTAAAAAATATATTGACATGGACGGAAACCCTGATTTAGCTCTTAATAAAATTAAAAATAAAATTGCTAATTTAAAAACTGAAGTTATTAATAATAATGATGATTTAACATTAGCAGATTTATTTTCATAGTATAATTTTTCTAAAGATAATGTTTCTTATTTTAATTCATTAAATCAACAATTAACTTATTCTGAAAATAAAATTTTAGGATTCTTAGATAGTCATGCTACTCAAGTGAAAGAATATATCCAAAAAATTGACTATATGGAATATATTTATGAAGGGGGAAATGCCTTGGGGTGGTAGCATTATAATTATTCTCATTTTATTGGATTTGATAGATTGCCATATCAATTATGGGATTTAAATTCAAAAGATAAAGATATAGAAAATTACACTTATGAAATTGAATTTAGATCAAGAATTTTAAAATCATTTAGCTATTGGAAAGATAATAATTTTGGAGGAGAAGCTCCTGCTTATATATCTACTATGAGTTCAAATCAATAGAATGAAATACGTAGTCAAGCAAATCGTAAAATTATTTTAGGCATTAGTGAAGATAATGTTAATACTGATGATTTAGATATTTATACAAGTTTTGAGTTTGATGGATAGATGAGTACAGTTGAATAGAAAAATATCCAAATAATTAAAATTAGAAAATTATTAAGTATTATTGAAACATTTAATGAAGCAACAGATTATCGTAGTGTATTGGATGATTTAAGTAGTTCAATTTCATATATGAATAAAAATACAAGTGGATTAGGAGAAACTTGTTTTAAATCATTATACGGAGCATCTGATAGCAAAGATTTAACTACAATACTTACTGATTACAATTCAACAATAGAATCTATTTAGGATGAATTAATAAAAAGTAATGAATTAGATACATAGTTTATTAAGGTTGGAGAAATTAGTAAAGCCGATTTTGATTTTTTCAGTCCTTCTAATGTTTATTATATTTTGAAAGATGATAATTATTAGTTATAGACTACTTATTCAAATACTACTATTTATTATTTAAAATTGAGAGATTACTTAGTTAAGACTCATTCTGAATATTATAATGCATTAATTCTAGCAAAAGACTATTAGAATATTGCTACTGATTTAATTTATAGTATTTTAAATTCTTAGAATACTAAAAAAGCTGGATTTGGATTAGGAAAAATGTAGTTATATAATTCAAATGGCTTTATTCCTACAATTGTTACTAAAGACAATTATCAAGAATGTAATAATTTTACTTATAATAATATCACTAAATCTGAACGACAAACATTTGATTCAACTATTAATTATGATAAAAAATCTAAAGATATATTTTTAGCGAAAAATATAACTGGTGGGGATAATGCCTTATCTAGTCACAATAATTCAATTAATGCAATTCTAACGAGTTATAATAATTTATTAAAGAAAAATGGTATTGTAAATAAATTATATTCGACTTATTTAAAATTAAATAATACACCTGCCATTTTTACAGATAAGGGAAATAATACTCTTAGTACATTAGATTTATCTAAAATAACTATAAACACATTAACTACTTTAGATACAACGGCGGTAGGAAAATTTAAACATTTATTATTAATTAAGTATTTGTCTAAGTTTATTAATCTATTCTACTGGTGTAATACTTAGTTATTTGTTGAATATGATTTAGATATTCGTTTAGCTGAATTATATACTAATTTACCAACATTATCTGAGCCATCTGAAAATTATACTTCTATAACTGCTCATGGTATTGTATATTGGTATTTAGAATATGTTTTAAATAAAGCTATAAATGATTATAATGATGCACTAGAATAGGCAGAATTATTAAATATTTTTTATACAAATAAATAGACAAATTATAAAGAAAAACAAGCATTATATGAAACTAAATATAAAGAATATTTATAGATTTTTATTGCATTTATAGGGTCTGAATATTGGGAGTATTATAAATCTAGTACATCTAATAAAAATGAATAGATGAAAAAATTGATTGAAGAAGTTAAAAATTTATGGTATGATTTTATTTTAACTCTCGATAGGGGATTCAAAAAAGAGATAGAGGCGGGTATGTATCAATGAAAAATAATCCATTGTTAGATACAAATTTTTTAAAACAATTAGATTTAGAAAATTAGAAAGAAATATTTGTTAAGATTATTAGTCTCAATCAAAATGAAGAGCCCATTGAAGCTATTGAAGGACGTGCTACCGGAGGATCTATTAATATTGATGGATCCTCCGCAGTTAGACGGACTTGTTCAATTTCATTAGTTGCTGATGGAGTTAATATTACTGATGTATATTGGGGATTAACTACTAAATTTTCACTATGGATTGGTTTAACTAATAATATTGATGAAGAATATGAAAAAATTATCTGGTTTCCACAAGGCATTTATTTAATTACATCATTTAAAACAGATGTCACTACTAATGGATATAAAATTTCCATTTCAGGCAAGGATAAAATTTGTTTATTAAATGGTGAAATTGGTGGGAATTTTCCTAATCCAATAGATTTTGCTACTGAATTAGTAGAATATAGTTCTGAAACATTAACTGTTAATGCTATGATTACTAAATATAATTTAGTAGAAAATTTACATTGGAAAGAAAATGATGGAAAACGATATTTAACTACATTAGGCATTTCTTACGTCAGTGAACTTACTAGTGATGAATCTGTTGCAGAAGTAATTAATGTTAAGGTTGGAAATACAATTAGTAAATATAAAAAAGTAAAAAAATCAATTGGATATATTATTAGAGAAATGATCCATCATTATGGAAATGAACCATTTCATAATATCCTAATTAGAGATGTAGATAATAAAGGTTTAGAATTATTAAAATATTCAGAAGGCGATTTTTATGCATTTTTAGATAAAAATGGAAAATATACTCATTTAGAATTTATTGACACCTTGACTAGATATAAAGCTGATACAAATATTCCAATTAAATTAGGTGATTTAACTAATGGAGATTTTTCTACTCCAGATAATTTACGAACAAAAATAAAAAATAATATTGGCGATACTGATTACTATTATGTTAATAAAATTAATGGTACTGATGCCGCTGGTTATCGTTCAGTTGAATTATATTGGCCTTCAAATGATGGTTTAGTGGTAAATGCTGGTGATACAATTACTTCTGTATTAGATAAAATTTGTTCAACATTTGGTGAATACGAATATTTTTATAATGTATAGGGGCAATTTATTTTTTAGAGAAAATAGACTTATGTAAATCAATCTTGGGATAATATTGTAAAAACAGAGAATAGTGCGAGTCCTGATCTAGATTAGGATATTGATGATATTTATAAAGAAATTAAGGGAGAATATAAATATAGTCAATTATATGAAGAAGCAGCAATGTTAGCTTCTAAGAGTATTTATAATTTTTCTAATGGTGTTTTAATTTCATCATTTTAGAATAGTCCTGATTTTTCTAAGATTAGAAATAATTTTACTATTTGGGGTAAACGTAAACCAGTATCTACTAATAGTGAAGGTACGCCAATTCGCTTACGTTATGCGATTGATGAAAAACCAAAAACCTATACAACATTTGAAGGAAAAACTTACCGCACTTATAATCCTTTAGAAACGGGAGAATTTGTAAAAACTCCAAATCCAGTAGACACATTAACTGGAGAGCCTCTTGATGAAAATTGGTGGGATGTTAAAGATTGGGCAGAGTTATATCATATGTTTATTGGAGAATATCCCGATCGTATTTTAAGTACTTATTATTCAGATAAAGATGGAGCTTATATTGATTTAAATTCATTATATAAATAGGCGACTAATGATAAGTTAGCCCAACAGGTATATGGGATGTCTATTGGAGGCTCAATAGGAAAATGGAAAGATACTTGGCAAGATGAAAAATTATATGTTTTTGATTTACTTCCTGATAATACTATTGGGTACATAGGACATGGATCCCATTGTACTCATTATTGGAATAAATGGTTTGATCCTTTATATCAAAAAGGTGGTAAGGCATATGTTTATAAACCAACCTTACCCGGACAAGACAAAAATACAATATATTATGCGAAACAAAATTGGCGAGAATTAATTTATCAAATGGCTTTAGACTATCAACAATATGGCCATAATGATAATTATGCAGTTAAATTAGCTCAATTAAATCCAGAATATCAAAATGGTAGAACTGGTTATGAGAGTTATTATGCAGATTTTTTAGCTGAAGATGGATGGCGTAGTATATATAATCCGGCTTCTGAAGATTCTAAAAACTTCTTTGTCGGGAATATGTTGACTGACAAAGAAAAAATTTATTATGGCTGGAATAGAAATGTAATAAATGATCCAACTCTTTTAAATTTTTGGATTGATTTTGTTGAAGATGGTGAGAGTACAATAGGTAAATACTCTGTACGAGCTATTGGAAATAGGCCGAAAATTGTTAATAATGATGCTATTAGAGCTATTATTTATAGAGATATTCCTAATATAATATATATTACTCCAGAAAAATATGAATTACAAAAATAGTAGAATTTATTACAAGATGGATATGATTATTTACCTCTGCCAAATATTTATGAAAGTAAATTTTCAATTACTACTAAAGGTAAGAGTGCATATTCTGAACTTAATGATTTATTATATTAGTATGCTTATATGAATGAAAAAATTAATATAAAGGCTATTCCAATATATTATTTGGAACCAAATAATATTATTACAGTCGATGATAATAATAGTAATATTCATGGAGAATATGTCATTAATAAAATATCATTATAGCTAATGCATAATGGTACAATGACAATTACGGCAACAAAAGCACCTCCAAGATTACTATAAGAGAGGAGAAGGAGTCGTGGCAAAAAAAATTATTTAGTTTAGATATTTTGGCGAATTAAATGAAAAAAATTATCCAGCTACAATTACTAAAGCTAAATTAATGTCTGGTGTAGTGTTTGATGGATATACTCCAATTATTAAACTAGGCATCCAAGCACTTCCGGGCACTAAATTTAGATTAAATGCAAATCAAGATTATATTATGGTTGGTGGTATTGGATTATATGAGTTAGATATGACGCAAGGGTCTGGCACAGTGACTTCGATTAATTTTGATGAAATGTCGTTAACTAATATAGATGAGAATGAAGATGCTTATTTATTAGTTGATATATTATATGAATAGGAGGGATCTAAATGAGTTCTTTTTATGGAGATATTAAGGTAAATCCATAGATTTCATTAGTATTTGATAAAACTTATCCTAATAGGAAAGCCATGGAAGATGCTATTAAAAAGAATAATTTAGATGGTTCTTCTACTGGTAATATAAATGGTGATGGTGTTTATAATACCAGATATGTTTTTATTAATTATGGTGACCGTAGATATTCACCTTATCATTTGGCAGAAATTTAGCCTTCTTGGTATACTAAAGAGGGAGATATTAAAACATTCAAGCCAATCGGAGAGCGTCCTGAATTATATACTTATAAAATAGGAAAAAGTAATTTATAGGTTAACGACAATTTAAAAGACGAATTAAAAAACCGTCCTTATGGTGAATATATAAGACTTGAAGACTCTGCAAAATATGACGAAAATATTCGATATTATATAGCAACAAATAATATTTATAAAATTGATAAAATTTTATCTCCTGATGGTATTGATGAAAATTGTGAATATACAATCAATAGAGAAATTGATGAAAATGAATATCAAAGCAGTTATGATCATACTGTTTGGCAAAAAATTTGGTGTTCTGTTGGAACAAATTCTACAATTACTGAAAAATATATTATGGTAGCTAGTCTTGATGCTAAGGCTCCTAGATTTGAAGTAATTATTGATGCACCAGTAAATGATGATGAATATGAAAGATTAAATTATACTTAGAGCGATGGCTCTCGAATTCCAATTATTCCATTTGGAATATATTATACTTTTAATATAAAAACAAATGAATATGAATAGTTAGATTTAAATTGTATTAAATAGTGGAATTAGGGGACGAAAATAGAAGAATTAGGTTTTCCTATTAATTCAGATAAAAATATCTATCAAGGAACATCATTTTAGTATAAAGAAATTCTAAGTGATATTATAGAATATGTGCCATTACAAGATAAAAATGGAAATCAAATTATTACTGGTAAAGAAATGCTAGATATTTATTTAAATTCTGTTGGCAATATTTATAAAAAAATAGAAAGACTTAATGTTATTAACTATATACCTATACCTATTGGTTCAGAGTTTGAAGAGAAAGACAGTGATGGTTCTGTTGTTCGATATTATCATAAAACAACTAAAGAAGCAGGGTATATTTCTTAGGATTTATTTACAAGATTATTTAACGCTTCTTAGCCATTATATTATTATGATATAAAAAATGAAACTATCTCTCAAGTTAATTCAGTAGAGAGTTATAAGCCTGATATAAAATATTATAAAAAAGTTAGTCTTAATAAAACTCAAGGTCCTCATATTGATCCATTAAGAAGTACAGATTTAAATTATAAATTACATATCCCTCGTAACTGGAAATTTAATCCCACTCCAGATTTTAAATATAATAAAAAAGGGTTTTCTCCCGCTGAATAGTATGAAGAAGATGGTGAAAATTCAATTCATTTACAGAAAACAACTTCTAATTCACTATATCCAGTCCATATGGATGAATTTGGTCGTAAGTTATATACTAAAAATACAGAATCAGGAACTATTCAAGGTGAAATTGCCACTGAAGTAAACATTCCTGAAGCTGGTTATTATGTTAATAACGAATTGCAATATGCAGAACAATTAGATCAATAGACATTTTTTATTGATTTACCTGAATTGGGTAATATGGCGTCTCAGATATGGGACATTGTTTATCCAAGAGGTAAGTTTGTAAAATATCCTGTTACTGGATCTATTAATTATTCTGATCCCGAATATGCTGCTGGACGTTTATATTATAAAAAAGATGAAACTAAAGAACGTTATACATTAATTGGTAAAAATGAAGCATTAAATAGTGAATAGACATATTATATTTTTGTAAGAGAAAATGAAGATGGCACTCCAATAAAAACTCGTTATAGATTTATTGGAAATGACCGCGATCCAAACAGTACGGCTGAATACCCTGAAGCTTATCCAGATGGCTATCCTCAAACATTTGGAGAAGTTATAAGATATGTTTACCGATTATTAGGCTTAGATTCTGATAATGATTATTTAGATAATTTCCCCGAAGGTACTATTTGGGGTATGTGGAATGGTTTAAGAGATTTATTAGGTACTTATAAAGATGTTTATGATATGGATCATTTTGTACCAATAAAATCACATCCAAGTACTGTATCTGGATATCCTAGTCGACCAATTATTAATTATGGCAAAATGCGCGATTTAGTTTTTGGAACAATAAGTGGTGATTTTTTTAAAGATTTAAATGAATCAGCATTTGGCCCATTATATACTGCTATTAAAGGGAAAAGTTATACTATTTAGATTCCAGGGGATTCATTGACAGAAACTATAAGATATTGTTCAGATTGGATTTTAGTAGATCAATCTGAAGGGGTTAAATAGAATTTACAATATTATACTAAAATTGATGATACAACCTATCAAAAAACCCCTGATTCATTTACACAGTTTAATGCAAGTATAAATTATTATATTCCACAAATTTTATATGAACCGGCAATTGAGTATTAGCCAAACACTCAATATTATAGAAATATGAATAGTTTATGGGCATTGCTAAATGAATTTTAGAAATGCCGTGATGGATATTAGAGTGATTGGTTGAAAGATGCCCCTGGATCTCCAGCTTATATTCAGCATCGTCCTACCATAATTTATAGTACAGCGGAAAAGGAAGAAATTTCTTATAATAATGCTGGAACAAATTCTTATGGTGAAGATAATTATACAATTGAAGGAGCTATTAAAAATACTAGCTAGTTAAAAAAAGTTTTAACTAATTTAGAAACAAATCAATAGCTTATGGTATATTATGTAGATACAATGGATACGCCTCATTATTCTGTAGTTTCAGATGAAGATGAATATATTCCTGGAGCAAAATATTATCGAATTAAGAAAAATGAATATCAATTAAATGAACATAATATTGATGGATTATGGAAGAGTATTTTAATTAATGCTAGTGATAAAGAAGATTATATTGATGATACAACAAATGAAACTATAAGTATTCAATATTATTCACCTTCTGATATTAAGAGTATTTTTAATTAAGCCTTAATGCTGGTCTATAGTGGATAATTATGGACCAGCATTTTTCATATTTTAGCGATAAGGAAAAAGATTTTCTTTATAATTATAAATAAATAATTAAAAGAAAGGAGAAAATTATGCCAGATATTAATTATGTTAAGTTTCAACGTGGTACGTTAAAAGCTTATAATTCACAAGTTAATAGAAACTTGATTGATAATAATACTCTATATTTCGTTTATGAATCTGCTGCAGCGACTTCTGGTCAATTATATTTAGGCAAGAAATTAATTAGTGGAGTTGGTTCAGGCACTTCTGTTACTAAATTATCTGATTTAACAGATGTTATAGCTACTACCGCTGAAAATGGTTCATTTTTAGTATGTAATGCAGATGGTAAATGGGAAGCAACTACATTAAATGATGTTGCTACCTTAATTGCTAGTCAATTACAAATTAATGTAAATACTAATACATTTGAATTTGTTGATGTTGATGGCCAAAATCCTGAATTAAATTTATTAGGATTTAATTCGGCAACATCTGGCTCTTATGCTAAAGTAGGCACTGATGGAAAACTTAAATGGATAAAACCAGATAAGGATTTTGATGTTATTGCTTAGGAAGTTGGCGAATTACAAACTACTATTGAAGGTTTAGACACAGTAATTGCCAATAAGATTGCTCAGGCTAATCACTTAACCTATAAGAAAGTTGCTAGCCTTGATGATATTAAAGAAGTTAATACCATTTATTTAGTTCCAAAAGAAGGTTCAGAAAATGATGCATATACTGAGTATATGTTTATTGATTCTAAAGTCGAACATTTAGGAACATTTAATAATGGCGATTTAAGTGGTTATGTCACTACTGAGCAGTTACAAGCTGTTGACGGAAAATTTTAGAATTATGTTACAAAAACTATATTTAATACAACAGTTGGTAATTTAGATGAATTAAGCAATTATACCGAAGGTACTACTATTGTAAATGAAATTAATAATATTTATGATAGATTAGTATGGAAAGAAATTGAAACAGTTAGTTAATAAAATTTTTTAGGGAGGTCTATTATAATGGCTTTAAATGATAAAGTAATGTTCAAACTTGGCACTCAAGCCAAGATTGACAAAATGATAACTGATAAAAGTGGTTATGATGTTGGTACATTTTATTTAACTAAAGACAGTGACCGTCTATATGTTGGTCAAGCTACTGGCCTAAAGTTATTAAATAAGAGCGTTCAAGTTGTTGAAACTGAAGCTGGTTTAGAATCATTAACTGCCAGTTGGGGTACTGATGCATTATCTCATAAGGATGATCTTGCTTATATCTCTGGTAAAAATATTCTTGCTTATTTTAATGGCAAAGGATGGACTCAAATTAATCCTGATCATAACGATCAATTACAGTCTGTTTTAGTTAATGTTGAAGATGCTACTAAAGGTGCAAAAGTAACAACTGAAGTTACAGTAGGTGAGATTGTTAAATCTGATGCTGTTACTATTACAGGTGCTAATGGTGCTAAGGTTGAAAGTGCTAATAATGGTAAAACAGTTGCGATAACTGGTGATACCTACACTATGGCTGTTAATGCCGATAAGACTAATGATGTTGATATTGATTTAACTAGCGCACTAGGTCAAGCTCCTAGTAAAGTACATATAGTTGGTGGAACTAATGTTACTGTAAGTAAGGGAACTGCTAACAATACTATTAATATTGAAGCTAAAGATACCACTCTATCTGAAGGTGTGGCTTCAATTACTCCTGCAGGTGAATTAACTATTGAGATTACTGATACTGCGGGTAAGTCTGTATCTCCTAATGTAACTCTTGGTGCTTATTTAGATGATGGATTCCATGCCATTGGTGGTAATACTACTGAAACTAAGTCTCAGTGGCCTGTATATACCAAAACTCAAGTCGATGATAAATTTAAGACTTTGAATCCTATGCGTTACAGAGGTACATTAGGCTCTTCTGGTCAACATAATATTACTACTGATTTTAAATTAGTTGATGGTTTAACTGATGTTAGTTCTGGTGATATGTTCCTAGTTAGTGGTTCTGCTAAATATGGAACAGATAAGACAGCAAACTCTGGTGATATTTTAATTGCTAGCGGCACTGAAAATGATAACGGTGTATTTGATGGTACTCATCCAATCACTTGGAATTTTATTCCTTCAGGTGATGAATAGGCATTAGATACTAATTATGTATTTTCAGTAGATAAATCTACTAACACGATGACTATTTATAGTAAGTCACTTAAGGGAGAAGAAAATGCTGTTGGTAAGATTCAATTAAAGGCTGGATCTGATATTGTATTATCTACTACTACTAATGAAAACGCTGATGGCAGTGGTGATAAAAATCAACTTTTAACTACTATCGCTCACGCCGCTCTGTTTGATGCGACTAAGAATACTAGTAAGAGTACTGCTAATTTAACTCAAACCAGTAATACTTTTAATGCTATTAAAAATATTACTGTTAATAAGAATGGACACGTTACCGCCATTGAAACCGAGACTGTAAACCCAATTACTTATGCTCCTGGTCCTGGCGCAGTTGAGGGTATTGATAATGGTGTTAAACTTAGCTATAGTTTAAATGCTAATGATGAAACTGTAACTAATGAAAATGCTTACTTTAATTTAACTTCAACTACTTTGGCTGTTACTGCAGCAAGTGCTGCAACAGCTTCTGTTGAATTATTATGGGGCGAGTTTTAATCGGAGGACAGTTTATAATAATTATATTCGTGGTTTTTTTAAAAATCAACGAAGGAATTTGGGAGAGGAAAATTCCTCTCCCATTTTTTTTATATATAATTTTGTTTTATATAAAATTTAAGATAGAAAGGAGATACTTGCATGAGCAATAAACGATTCATCCCTGTTCGTGGTACTGAAGCGAAATTAGATTTAATGGGTTTTAATGATGGATATGTTTATTTTGCAGTTGATACTGGTAAAATTTTCATAGACTATACTCAAGCTGATGGTACAATGGTATCACGAAAGCTTTTAGGAAGCGGTAGTGGTGGTGGCTCAGGAAGTAATTCTGGTATTTATTATGCCAATTATACTCCGACTGATGCTGAAAAACTAGAAGATGAAATCAATATCCCAATCGGAGCTATTGAAGGCGGAGAGTATCCCGAAGAAGACGATTTAATTATCAACTTAGGTGATAATTGTTTTTATCGTGTAATAAAAGTTCAGCGAGCATTTCAAAATGTACTATGTCGTCGTTTAACTGTTGCCGGTGGAGGTGGCGGAGATGACCCTGGTTCATTAGCTTCTGACATCGAATTAGCTGTAGATTCATTACCTACTGTTAATTTAATTAATGGACGTTCTCAAGAGGTAACATTTGTTGCTACATCAGCTAAAAATAAGAAGGGTAATTCTTATGACTCTATTCTTACAATCAATTGGAAATTAGAGTATACTGATGATGGTACTAACTATAATCAGTATAATTCAGGAACATTCCAAGTACCTGATGGTGAGAAATATGCTTTTGAATTTGGTAAATTGGCTAAGGATGATGCTTCTTCAAGACTGGTATTAGTGGCTAGCCAAACTAACCATTCAAGCACAGTTACTCGTTTAATAACATTTAAAACTTCTAAATTAGAATTACAAGAATCAAGCAGTTTTTCTAATTTAAGTTATTTTGAACCTAATAAATTAGTACTGCAATGTAATGTTAATGGCGCGATGGATAAAATTGTTGAATATTATTTTGACAATGAAGATGAACCATTTTTAAGTGTGCCTTTAGCTGCTAATTCAGCTACATTATAGAGTGTTAATGTTTCACAATATATTCCTGTAGTTAATGGTTATCATAAAGTTTGGATTCGTTTATTCCAATCTATTAATGGTAAAAAAGGAATTGAAGTTGAGCCTTTAATTTTTGAAATAGCTGTTTATGATGGTTTAGACCCTCAAGCTCCTCCAATTATTTGGTTGGGAGATTATAAAGATGAATATTATAGTTATGATACTATTCAAATTCCTTTCCGTGTTTTTGACCCATAGGCTGAAAACCCAATAGTGCATTTTAAACGCAATAATATTGAACTTTCTTATTCTCCTCAAACAATTACTGATTCTAAAAATTATGCGATTTTTGAAATTGCTAATCCTGAATTAGATGTAATTAATCACTACACTATTACTTGTGGTGATGGGGCGCGTGAGACTACTCGTAAGATTGAAATTCGTGTAGTAAAAGACCCAACAAGAACAGATTTTGGTATTCAGAAACAAGGTTTCTTAACTTATTTATTAAATACAGTTGGTAGTGGTCGTTCTAATTCTGAGACATTAGTTAAACGTACTACTTTAGTAAATTCTTCTACTGCTCTAGGAGCTGAGCCCTGCGCGGCGACGTTTACTAATTTTAATTGGTACAATAATGGTTGGACTACTGATGAAGATAATAAAACTTGTTTACGTATTAGTAATGGTGCTAAATTATCTATTCCTATTGGTCGTACTGTATTTTCAAATCCCAATGGCTCTCAAGCGACTGAGCAATCTCATAGCATTGAATTAATGTTTAAAGTTCGTAATGTTCAGGATTATTCGAATTTAATTCGTACTATTACTCGTTATAAAAATGATGAAAATTTATATAAAGCATTTTATGATGAAGAAACTGGTAAATTTAATACTACATATACTAACTATGATGCATTTTTAGCTTGGTATTTAAAAACTTATAAAGTTGATTTTGTTGATAAAAATGGCGTTAAACGCAGAATGGAATATGATGATCTAGAATTTAGTCATATTGCTAAACAAATTAATTTAAATAATGTTATAGGCAGTTATTATTCTGGTAATACTAAAGCTGTCACTGGCTTATGTCTAGGTCCACAAGACGCATTCTTCTCTAATGGTACTAATACAGTAAACGTGTCTTACGTTGAAAATAAAATTATTACTTTATCTGTTGTTTGTAAATATAGTAAAGAAAAAATTCAAAACTTAATTTACATTTATTTAAATGGTGTATTAACTAGTGTTGTTAGAAATACTCAAGAAAATGGATTTACTGTAGAAAATGATAAAATTGAATTTAACAGTGATTATTGCGATATTGATTTGTATAAAGTTCGTGTATACCGCACTGATTTAAATGTTAATGATATTGTCATGAATTATGCTGCTGATTTTGAGAATGTAAATATTTACGATCAAAATAAATTGGCAGAAGAAAATACTGCCATTGATGAATTCCAATTTAGTTATACTAATATGATAAAGTATAATAATGAACATCCTGATGCTCCATTAATGCCTTATATTATTTTTGATACTACTAAATTAGAAGATAGTGAAAATAAACTTCCTTACTCTAAAAAAGTTAAATTAAATGTTGGAGTTGAATTTGTTAATACTCCGCTTGAAATGTATTATAATAAAGGTAAATTGGAAGAATTAGCTAAAGCTGATAAATTATTTGGTGATGGTGCTACGGCGGCTGAAAAACAAAAAGCTGTTGAAACTTATTATAAATATCATTGTCCTTCATTTATTAGTGATAGTGCTTCAATGAGCGTTCAAGGAACTTCCTCTGAATTCTATCCTCGTCGAAATTATAAAGTTAAAACTAAAAATAATGATGCAGTTGATGGTGAAAAGCGAGTTAATATTTTCTTAAACCGTGGTCCATTTAGAGAGTAGTATAATGCTGATATGTTAGGCTCTACTTAGAAGCCTTATATTTTAAGCACGACATTAGGGCCTTTGGTTGATTCTGCTACTGGCCAATTAAAAATTAAATATTATGAAGATGAAAAAGGTGAAAAGGAAGTTGTCTTTAGCGAAACTAATCCTTATAAACCAAATACTTTCTATGTTGAAAATACTAATTATGTAAAACGAGGAGAAGAAAAAACTCGTCAAAAATATTGGTATTTTAATAATTATACTTGTGGAACCCATAAATTTACTATGAAGATTGACTATATGGAATCTTCTGGAACTTATAATATGGGATTCGCTAATATGGTTAAAAATGCTTATTCTAAACATCCATTAGATGATTATAATGATGCAAAAGCATTTTAGGTTGAAGACCCAGAACAAACTAATTATATTTTGGCTACAAAATATAAAGATGGTAAAGTTTATTGGTATAAAAACCATAAAGGTAATTGGAAATCTACTGATGGTGTAGAAGATAACTTAAATGTTACTAATGCTGAAGATTTTGCTAAAGGACCTGTTGCTTTATATCCTGAGCAATATCCAACAGCAGAAAAAAATAAGGTATTAAGTGATACAGCTAGTGAATATTATAATAAATTCTATGAAATAGAATTTGGATATAAGGATTTCAAAGTTGATAATACTGATGATTACCGCACTTCTGTTCGTGGTTTCCGTGTACTTGCATTCCATAAGAAGAAACCTTCAGATGGTAGTTCAGAGCCTATTTATCAATTCATTGGTATTTATAATATGCTTCTGGATAAAGGTTCTGATGAAGTTTATGGTTTTGCTCTTGATAAAACTACTGGTGAAGATCCAAAAGCTAAGTTTGTAGGTAAGGGTACAAAGAGTATGCCTAAGATTGCTGAGTGTTGGGAGTTTGAAAACAACAGTCGTACCTTCTGCTCATATCGTGACCCACAAGACCGTAAAGATTTGAAGTTCGATGTATTTAATACTGATGGTTCTCGTGTATTGAATGCAGTTCAATCTGCTCCTGTAGTAGCTGACTCATTTGAATATCGTTATCATAATGATGCTGATATACTTGATTATATTATGGCCCCTGATGGAGAATGTAAAGATGATCCAACATTAACATTCTCTAAAGATGACATTACATTAAATCAAGAAAATCGTGCTCAACACTTATTAAAAGATTATTCTAATTGGGAACGTGCTGTGGCTTGGGTTTGGAGCACTTGTACTGAAAAGGTAGTATCTAATGGTACTTATAAAGTTTGTGATGTTGGTGAAGAGCTATTTGATAATAGTAAACACTATATCATGACAACTAATCCATTAACTTCTGAATAGATTTATACTTTGGCTAAAGAGTATGTAGAAGGTACTACTTACTATAAAAAGAATCCTGATTATAACCCAAATCAAGAAAATAGTAGTGAATATATTGTTGCTTATATCGGAACAGTATTATTTAGTGCTAATAAAACTAAATTATATACTGGTGAAATTGATAAAAATAATAATATTACCTATGTTCCTTGCTATAGTACTGATACATTCAATCCTGATAAACAATATTATACTTTGGAATCTTATAGCGATGAAGAGCTAGACACAAAAGCTGATAGACTAGTTGTTTTATGTAAAGACGAAGCATTTGATGAAAATAAAGTATATTATAATTATGATGGAAATGCTAAATGTGGTAAGGCTGTAACTAAAGCAAATGTGACTGCTGAGACTTATGAGCCAAATAAATATTATATTGGAACCATTATTACTTATGGTGATCGTTCTTATAAATATGATACTCAAGAATATCGTGGTGATAAATTTACTTATGAATTAAGTGACCACTTCGATAAAGAATATATGGCTACATACTTTGTTATGACAGAAATTTTTGAATGTTATGACTCTCGTGGTAAAAACTGTATGATGGCTTCTTGGGGTCCTCAAAAGAAAGGCGGAGACTATATTTGGTATCCAATTTTCTATGATATTGATACTCAATTAGGTATTAACAATACTGGTATTCCATCATTTGAATATAACGTTGATGCCACTGAAGATGGTAACTATTCTACTTCTGACAGTGTTTTATGGAATAACTTCTATAAATATTTTAAAACTGGTTTAATTATTCCTAAATATAGACATTTACGTGGTATTACTACTAGTGTATTTGGTTCTAATTTAAAACAACCTCCTTTAAAAACTGTAGACCGCATTGAATCATATTATTTGACTGATTATAATACAACAAATAACTTGGCTGATTTGGGCACTCGTCCATTAGTAGCAGTCAACTTAGATGAATATTATAAATATATCACTATTACAAACGATGCTTCTTATTTAGACGGTACTACTGGACATATTAGTAGTGATACGACTGGTGTATATACTGTTGATACTAATGGTACTTATTTCTATGCCTTACAAGGAAATAGAAGTCTATCTCGTCAACAGTTCTTATCTAACCGTTTAGAGTATATTGACTCTTGGTTAAATGAAGGTAACTATCAACGTGGTGGTGCAAACCGCATTCGTGGTCGTGTAGCTGCCAATAATAAAAACAAAACGTCAGATAAATGGATTGAAACCGCTAGTGATCCTTATTTCAAGGATGAGAGCACTTTAACCAAAAACCATTTATTTGATGCTGAATATTGGATGACATTAACTCCGGCTCACTCTTCTTATGTTACTCTTGGTGATGATAATGAAGCCTATCCTTCTCGTAAATACGATGGTGTTCATGCGCTAAGATTTAATATTGATTCTATTGAAAATGGTGTCCGTAAAAGTGAAAATTATCCTGAGCAATTACTATATGTTTATGGTATTAACCAAATGAAAGACCTTGGCGATATGAGTAATTTATATTGGCAGGAATTTGAAATTTCTGGTGATGCTACTAAATTGACTAGTTTGAAATTAGGATATGATGGTCTGGATGAAAATGGAGAGCGTTGGCATAATGATAATGTTAATCAATTCAGTATTCCTGCCAGCTCTTCTGATAGTAAAGGTATGCCTTTATTAAAAGAAGTAAATATGAGTAATATTCAATTTAATGCTGCTTCTCCTGTATTAGATTTAACTAGTTGTGAAAAATTAGAGAATTTCCGTGCTACTGGATCTAATTTAATTAACGTTCAGTTTGCTAAGGGCGTAGCATTAAATACTGTATATTTACCTACTAGTATTACAAATCTTGAATTGGTTGAAGCCAACCTATTAAAGAATATAATTACTGAAGATGAATATGAAAATCCTACTCGTGATGATGAAGGTAATTTACATGCTAATCCTGGTTTATATCTCCAAGGCTTCTTTGATAAGACTTCAACTAGAGATAAAGGAGATACAGTAATTGCTTCTCTAAATATTGCTGGTGGTGGCTTAGGTTATGATAGTTATAAGCTATTAAAGCAATATTATACTATTCGTAGCCAATAGACTAACACTTCTTAGATTTCTATGACTAATGTTAATTGGTGTCCATATATTTAGATGACAGTCGACGATGAGCGCAATCCATCTACTACTTATTATGTAGACAATGGACATTACGGGCTAGAACCTTATACTTATACTAATTTTGATGCATGGACTGTTAAAGTTGAAAATGGTGAAATTTATCGTAAGGATGAAACAATTCCAGAAGAGAAAATAAATCAAATTACTGACTTAACCATGTTTAAAGAATTTATTAGTGATAAGAAATGGATTAAAAATTCTAGTAAAAATATTCCTGATATTTCTGGTATTATTTATATTAATAATACAGAAACTATTAAAGAATCTGAATTGCGTAATACCATTCAAGTGGCTTATCCTAATTTAACAATTTTCTGTGCAAATGTTGAATAGGGATATACTGCTAGATTTGTAATTATGGATGAAGATGAAGGTAATGATGGTCGCTATCAATTAATTGGTTCTATGACCTTAAAAGATAGTGAAACTTGGTTTGCAGATCCTATTGATGCATTCGGCGATGTTAGTGAGAAAAAACCAAATCATGATTTCTATGGTTGGGCGTTAACTAATTCTACTAAGGCTGATATTCTTATTAATATTAATAAAAGTATTAATAAATGGAATGAACAAACTCTTGATTCTAATATTCATACTTATACATTCTATGCAATTTGTCCTATTCATAAATGGAGTGTTAAATATTATTATAAAGATAATACATTGATTGAAGAAAAGAAAATTCCTCATGGCAATTATGCTGAAATGTCTACTATTATCCCCTGGAAAGATGATAGTGATTTACCATTAGAATAGACTTATAAATTCTTAGGGTATAATCGTTCTGCCACTTCTAACACAGTTATGAAATTAGAAGAATATATGATTACAGAAGATACAGCATTTTATGCTATATTTGATTCTAATCCTATGAGCGTTTATGATGATATTCATCCTGAATATTTTGAACCCACTACTCAAGAATATAACTCATTATCTTCTCCATCTTCTTGGATATTTAGTGACCCAACAGAAGGTTTAAATAGTAAATGGTCTATAATAAGTGACGGTATTGTTTTAGGTTTGTGTAAGAGAGTCAAAGGTAAATTAACAGTTCCTGCATTTTATGAGTATAATGGCAAGAAATTAAAAGTTATCGGTATTGACGCTTCATTTAGCTCTCCTGGTGATATTACTAATAGTAATCAAGCAAAACCAAATGCTAAAACAATTGGTGGTAATACTATTGTAGCGACTTGTTATGGAGAAGATTTAACTCATGTATTTTTTGAAAAATATACTGATAGCGATGGTAACCAGAAGTGTAATATTAGAAAATTTAATATTGCAACATTCTCTCATTCCTATGGATTAAAATGGGTGGAATTCCCTGAAGGATTACGAGTAATCGATGATTACTGTTTTGCTTTAAATGGTGATCGTGATAAGAAGCTAGTTGGCTCTTTAGAAAATGCTAATATTAGTGGAACAATTACTGAAATTGGTTAGAGTGGATTTAAAAATAGTTTTAGTCCTAAAGTTGAAACATTAATTATTGGCCCATCTGTAAACTATATCGGAATTTAGGGTATTGATTTCTGGTCTAACTCAGACTTAACTAAAGGATTAACTGGTGGTATTAATAAGATTATTATTGGTACACCAGAAGAAAAATCTAAATTATATACTTCTAAGAAACTTGATTATGGCTCAGTAGGTATCAGAGGATATAGAACTACTGCGGATCGTAAAATTAATAGTATTGATTGGTATACCACATTATCTCGTGATGATACTATTTAGATTTTTGGTAGTGGTATTGATACCAGTACAGTAAATTATTTATAAGGAGGAGAAAAGAAAATGACTAAAATTGTGATGTATGAATATTTAGGCACAAATGGAACTATTCTTTCTCCCGTTCATTTGGAAGATATATATTATATCAGAAAACTACGTTTAATCGCTGACGTGAATAAGCGCTTGACAAAAAATGATAAAGATTATTGTCAAGCGGTAGTTATTCCAGAAGAAGAATTAGACTAGTGGAAAGAAGTTTAATTGGGTAGGTCCAATTATCTAATATATAACTTTTTTGAAAAATAGAGAGAAGAGATAATTCTCTTCTCTCTATAAGGGAAAATTATTTTAGAAAGGAAGGTTTTCTAGTCTATGATTACAAAGTATAAAGACTCTGTTAAATTAGCTTATTAGAAATTGTATGAAGACATTAATAAAGCTAGTAATGGGGAAATCCAAATCGATAACCTTGAGAGCTTTTTTGGTAACATACAAGAAATTAGTAAGTTAGATGAAAAGTTTTTAAGACTTCCTTTGGATGAGCCTTTGTTTGAGATTGATGCTAATAGCCGTAAAATTACAATTCCTTCAGATTTTGCTACTAATGGTTTATCAGTCCAAGGCGATCATTTAGCTGAAACTGTTTTCTTTAGTATTGATAGATATTTTGATTATAAAGATTTAAATACTTGTAATATTCGTATTAATTGGAAAATTGGCGATACTTCTGGGCAATCTGTCAATTTCTCTAAGAGCACAGATGCTGAGCCTGGTAAAATCATTTTTGGTTGGCCTGTGGCTAAAGATTTAACTGGCAAGAGTGGTGTACTTAGTTTTGCTGTTGAATTTTATAATGAGCATAATGATAATATTACATATAGTTTAAATACTTTAATTTCTACTATTAATATTAAAGAAGGTTTAGCATTAATTGAGCCAGCTGTAATTAATGTTAATGATGATATTTTGAATATGCTTCAAAACAGTGCATTTGGTGAGGGCGATGCCGAAGTCCCAAGTTTAGAATGGTTGACTAATGGTTTAGTACTATCTCCTGAAGATACTGTGACGTTTAAAGTTATTAATTTGGCTGGTAATGTCGTTGATAAGGGATTAGATGTTCAAGAGTTATCTTCTGTTCCTGTTAAATTATATGCTCGCGCTCAAGCTGGCACGGCAGAAATTAAGTACAGCACTCCTGCTGAACGAGATGACCCCGTGGATGAATATATTCTTGTATCTAAGAAAGATGAAGACGGAAATCGTATTAAATTAGCCGAAGATGGAACTTATTATGTAAAAGCTGATGATGGCGCTTATCAGGTGGCAGAAGCTGATGATATTTCAACTTGGAATAATCCTGATATTATTTCTCCTAATAGAAGTGAGATTTATGCTCGTTATACTACTATTATGGTGAAAGAAGCTGGAGAATATTATGTAAATGCTCAAGGTGTAGTATTTGAAACTGAAAAGGATGAGAAGGGAAATGCGATAAAGCGCAAGATTGGTCAAGGTCCATTAGAGACTACCCCATTTGTTATTTGTCCTGAGCCTGATGCTCCAGATACTATTTCTATTAGCTCTGATCATGCTGATTTAACTGATACAAATTATTCTATTGATTTAGAGTTTGCAGGTTCTACAGCATTTTTAACTGATGATTCAGTAGTTTTAGTAGCTAAAGCTTCTGGTTATGATAATACTGATGCTTATGAAGCTCCTGCTGAAGGTATTGAACCAAAAGCATTAGTTCAATATATTTGGTATAAAGAAGGCTCTGAAGAACCTATTTCCACATCTAAGTGGGTACGTTCTAATGTAGAAGGCTCTTTTGAGGCCTCTGAAGAGGGAAAATATATTGTTGGTATTAAATCTTTCTTAAATGGTCATACTAGTGCTGATGAAGTAAAATCTAATCCTTATACTGTATCTCCATTAGCTTCTAAAATTAATAATGATATTGCATTTAGTGGTTTAACTCGTAAAAATGGTCAATATTGGATTAATTTAAATAAGTATACTGGTGAGCTTGATAGAAATGCTACTAAAGAATTTAATATTACTTATACTCTTAATGGCAGTTATAGTGATGAAGTTATTTGTACTTTATTTGTCCGTGAAGATAGTGAAGATGGGAATTCATCTATCATTAGTCCAGTTACTGCTGCTTCTGGAGTAAAAATTATTGTTAAGGACATTGAAGGTGGTAAACATATTACCTTAAGTTCTGGGGCAGTCGATAATAAAGAAGGAAATTATTTCATTCGTTTGACTAATAAATATAATGGAAGCGCTTATTCATTAGATAGCGATACATTCTATATTAATATTAACTGATAAATTTTGTGAAAGGAGAATGAATAATCATGATTACTAATTATCAAGATTATGAGAATAAGCTTTGGTCGATTGATAAGTAGATGCGAACTGCCAAAGCCATTCTCCTTCCAACCCCGCCTAAGGAAGAATTAATCCCTATCGATTTAAATGCTCGTAAAATAAATGTGCCTAAGTCCTTCATTATCGTCTCTCAGGACCATTCGGCTGAGACTTTATATTTCACATTTGATCGATATTTTGATGGCATGGATTTAACTAATACCTGTTGTATTATTCAATTCCAAAATGCGAAAGGTGAAGCATATTATTATGTAGTGCCTTATATGGATGCGACTACTGATAATATTAATTAGAAAATTATTATGCCATGGGTAATTCAAAATGCCGTTACTAAATATGCTGGCACTGTGAAATTTGCTATTAAGTTTTTTAAACTAGATGGTGCTGGGCATTTAATGTATGAATTAAATACATTGGTTGCCGAAGCTATCGTTGAACAAGGTTAGAGTTGGGATTTAGATAGTATTTCTCAAGAATAGTTTGTTTTTGATAAAGCATTTATTCAAGCGATTCATGATTTAGAACAAGCTCATTAGAATGGCACATTTGCCTTAGAGTGGATTGATAATTTTTAATAAAATAGGAATAAGGGAAGACATTAGTCTTCCCTTATTTTTTTTGGGTAGATATAAATAATAATTTAATATAAAATTCTATAATAAATAGATATAAATTATAAAGAGAGAAAGGAGTTATAATATGAATAATAATTCCCCCTATAAAGATACAGTTATTTTACAAAAAGATGCATTAACTTCAATGTTAGTTAGTATAAAAAAATATCCAGTAGCTGGGAAGAAAACTGGTATAAGATTATGCCCAAATGAAAATGGTACTAAATTATAGATTCAAAATGTTAGAAAAGTAAGTATTGTAAAGGATGATACTACAACTAAATTGGTAGTAGAAGACCCAACAGAAGACGAAGGAAAAACTTCTTAGTCATTTGCTATAGCTGGACCTATTACTGTATATCCTTCTTAGTCAATAACAGCTTCAGATGCCGCATTAACTCCTGGTATGTTTAATCTTAGAGAAAATGGAAAAACTAAATAGACAATTTTAATACCCGGTTTTGACACAAATCAAAACTTAGTACTTGGGAAAAACTCTTAGATACAATCAGGCGATACAGGAGTTTTGGTAGCTACCAAAGTCCGTGGGGCTGTATTTAATGACTATGCAGAATATCGTGAATCATTAATTAAAGAGCCGGGTCGTTGTGTAATTGAAACTGGATATGGCGATTTAGAATTATCAAGCGATCGCTTGCAATTAGGTGGTAATATTATTTCAGATACATTTGGTTTTTCTATTGGTGAAACTAATAAAGCACAAACTCCTATAGCCGTATGTGGCCGAGTATTAGCTTATCCTTATGAAGATAGATATAAATTTACAGCTGGTGCGGCTGTTCAGGACCCAATGGGACGGTATCATTAATGACTCGTGAAGAAATTAGAGAATGGCCAGATGCAATTATTGGTTATGTAAGTGAAATTCCTGAATATAAGGAATGGGGTACAAATAAAATTCAAGTTAATAATCGTATTTGGATTAAAGTAAAATAAAAAAAATGGCAAATAGTTTTATTACTATTTGCCATTTTTTTTATTTTTTATTGGTCTAATTAAAATAATATAATATATTGAATTTTTAAAAATTAATAGAAATTATTTTTAAACTTTTTTTCAGAGAAGGGAGTTTAGTTAATGGCTTTATTTAAAATTAATAAAGGTTTAGCAAGCAACTTAGCTAAAAATATGCCTTATGCTAAGGAAGGTTTTGCATATTTTACTAAGGATGATGGTAAATTCTATATTGATATTGAAGGCGATGGTACTACTACAAAAGCCGTTGTTAATGTCAATCGTATACCATTAAATGCTGCTAAGGCTGATGTAGCTACAATGATTCAAGCTACAGCGATGGCAACTAATGATAATAAAGTATATCCTATTTTAGCATTTAATATAACTGATTCTACTAAAAATTTAGTTGAAGCTAAATATAGTCAAATTGGTATTAAAAATGGTACTCTTGTTATTCCAAGTATAGAAGATAAAGATGAAATTCTTATCTCTAATGAAGGTCTCGGACGAGGCATTGTAATTGATAATAAGGGTACTAATAATGCTATTGAAATCCTTAATGGTAAGGGTATTAAAGTCGCGCAAGACCCAACAGATGATTTAGAATTGGCTACTAAACAATATGTTGATAATTAGAATGTAGTATTAGAATTAAGAATTTCTGATGGTTCAATTAATTGGGCAAATCAAACATCTTATGATTTTACTTTAGACGCTAAGGCGCAAACAACCTGTTCAAGACTTAAAGAAGTAATTGAAAAAGGATATACGCCTACTGTAATTATTGAGGATATAGACAATGTTTATATTTACAAATATAGTTTCACTCAAGTATTAATTATTACCTCATTCTTGATTTTTGCAGGCGAAACACTATTAAGTAGCGACGGTAAACATATGGGTAGAGATTTTATTGCTTTTTAGTCTTCAAATATAAGTGGTACAACTCTAACAGTTCAAAGATTAAATAAACCTTTAGAATATGTCCCCGGAGATGGTGAAGCAAATCAAATTTTAGTAGCTGATAGTAATGGACGCGCGAAATGGTCAAATATTCCATCTATTGGAGATTTAGGTGGCGCAACTAAAAACCATACGCATGATGACAGATATTATACTGAAAATGAGATAAATGATAAATTAAATGCAATTAATGATAAAATTGGGGCACTATTAGGGGCTAATGATGCCTTAGTATTTAAAGGTATTATTGATGGAAAGCATCCCTTACCTACTGCTAATTATGAAGTAGGTCATACATATAGAGTTAATGAAGCCGGTACATATGCGGGTTAGAAATGCGAACAAGGTGATTTAATTATTTGCATTGCTGATGCATTATCTACAAACACGCCTCATTGGACTGTTGCACAAACAAATATTGATGGCGCTGTAATTGGACCGGCTAGCGCGGTTAATAATCACGTTGCTATATTCAATGGGGTTAATGGTAAAGTAATTAAAGATTCTGGATTTACTATTAGTAAATCAGTACCCTCAGATGCTAAATTTACAGATACACATTATACAACTTACTTATATGCTGGCACTGGTACTGCTCAAAATGCTGCTACTACTAATGGTAATACTAAATTAACTATAGTAGATAATACTACAGTTAGAAATAGCGTTATTATTAAAGGCACTGGTGGGACATCAGTTACAAGTGATAGTAGTGGTAATATTACAATTAATTCTCCTACGGCTTATTCTCATCCTAAGTCTGGGGTAACTAAAGGTACTTATAAATCGGTTACCGTGGATGAATATGGTCATGTAACAACTGGTACTAATCCTACTACATTAGCTGGATTTGGTATTATTGATGCTAAAAAAATATAGAAACCTGTATCTTCTCCGTCAGCAACAACAAATACTACATTAGCATTTATTGATACAATTTCACAAGATGCACAAGGTGTTATCACTGCTACAAAGAAAACTGTTCAAAACGCAACTAAAACACAAGCGGGCGCTGTATCCACAAGTGCTCAAACGTTTGGAGGCGCTAAAACATTTGCTAGTACGGTGACGATTGGTGAAAGTGGTTGCACATTACAATATGATACTACTAATCAATGTTTGAATTTTGTATTTGCATAAGGAGGTAAATATATGAGTTTACAAGTATGGCTACCTCTCAATGGTAATACAAAAAATCATGGTTTATTAGGAGATTTTGCAGTTGGTACAACACCTGTGTTTACTTTTGGTAAACTGTCTTAGGCATTAAGCTCAGGGAGCCTAACTATGACTCCTGAGCAAACTGCTTTAGTTTTAAATAATGAAGAAATAAGTTTTTGTTTTTGGATTAAACCAATTAATACAGGGCATACTTTAATATTTGGTAATGAAAGCATGAGCGCCAATAATAATAGAAAATTCTCCTTATTTCAATATCCAACAGCAAATGATTTACATCTAAGTTGGATGAATGATGCTGCAAATACTACATTTTTAGGCACAGTCATAACAGGAGCATTTCCATCTAATACTTGGACACATTGCACGATTACTTATAAAAATCCAGTCTGTAAAATTTATTTAAATGGTGAATTAAAAACTACATTAAATGGTGTTAGTAATTCATCATCATTTGCTTATAATACTTAGCTTATTCATAATAATACGGCTAGATTATTAAATGATTTTCGGATTTATAGTCATTGTTTATCGCTCAAAGAAATTAAAGAAGTTTCTCAAGGATTAGTCTATTATTATCCATTAAGTGAAGATATTAATACTAGTAAGGTTGTTATTGAAGATTGTTCTGGATATAAAAATGATGGCGGATATGTGGGAGATATAAGGAATGATTCAAGTTCTCCTTGTAATAATTTAGGCATGACAATTACAAATAGTAATGTAAGTGACAAAACAAGCACTGGATTATCTTATATTTATAGTGGAACTCAAGGTTTAACAGAGCCAAATGCAATTACGATAGCATTTTGGTTAAATTTAATTGGTATAGGATATTAGAATAGTGGAATATTGAGTTTCTCTAAAGATGCAACTAGGCCATGGGATTATAATACAAGTCTAGTTAATCAACTTGATGGAGCTTTTAGATTTAATGATGTGAATGGTAATAATGTTAGAATCACAGATGTAGTATCTCTATTTCCTACAAATGAATGGCATCATTATGCATTTACATTTGATGGTTAGAATGTTAAAGCTTATAAAGATGGAGAACTTCAACAGACTCAATCATTTAGTTCTACTACTCGATTAGCAAGTTTTAAAAAAATATATTTAGGTTATTCAGCAGCAGGTGGCTCTTATCGTAAGAGCTCTGGTAAATGGTCTGATTTTAGAGTATATACTACTGCATTAAGCGCAGAAGATATAAAAGATTTAGCAAAAACTTCTGTTTCTATTGATAATGCTCACAATATCTATGGACATGAATTAATTGAAACAGATAAATTAAATTTTGAAAAATCTGGAGTAATTAATTGTAAAGATTTTGTAGAATATCATAAGGAAGCAGATGATTCATTATGGTATCAAGTTGCACATCATTATAAAACAAATAGTAAACTATTCTCATCTACAGATGATTTTACTAATGGAGTTTATTTAGATGAAGACCGATGGGTGCATATGAATATTTGTAATGAATTAACTGCTTGGGAATTTTTATATGTGCAATATGCAACAAATACAAGTACTCCAGCTAAATATCGTTGGAAACAAACTGTAAACCCATTTACAGCAACTTATTCAGATGTATAGCCTGGTAATGTTACTAATATTACTACTACTGGATATATAAATGGTGGAATGGGCGGTTTATATAAGATAAATAGTAATACAGCATTTTGTATTGCTAATACTAATAATGGAAATTGGTTTGGCGCAATAGGCGCTTGGAATCATCATGGCGCTGGCATTCCTGGCTATCCGAGCACTTCAATAGCTGGCGGATATGATTTATATGTTCGTGTAGATAATACTAAAGCATCAATTCGCAAATTAGGATTTATTGATGCAAATAATTTTTATAAAATTTAATAAGGAGGCAAATCAATGGCTCAATTAAAAGATTTGTTGGTCAATGGTTCTTCTCGATTTATTGGCGATATATATGGTAATTTAAGAGGTAACGCTGACACCGCTACTAAAGCTAATAGTGCAACTACTGCCACTACAGCAGATAAGGTAAAAAGTACATTAATAATTAAAATGGGCTCAACTACAATAAGGTATAATGGTAATTCCGATCAGACAGCGACTATTACTCCTTCTGCTATTGGAGCTGCTGCATCGAGTCATACTCACACAAAATCTCAAATTACAGATTTTGCTCATAATCATGATGAGCGTTATTATACAGAGTCTGAAATTGATACTAAATTAAGTACTCTCTTAGGTGCGAATAATGCCATGGTATTTAAAGGCGCAATTAATAAAGATACTGATTTACCAGTAAAACACTCAATAGGTTGGACTTATTGGGTTAATACAGCCGGTACTTATGCTAGCAAAACCTGTGAAGTAGGAGATTTAATTATTTGCATCACTGCAGGAGATACTGCAAATAAAGACCATTGGATTGTTGCATAGACTAATATTGTTGGCGCGGTGACAGGACCTAATACTTCTACTGTAAATGCTGTTTCCACATTCGCTGATGCAACAGGTAAAGTCATTAAAGATAATCCAAAAGTTACTATTGATAATACTGGATTATTTACTGCTCCTTATATTGCCACGGGCACTGATAAAAATCATACTCATTATTTTCAAAGTGAAAAATTCCGTGGTGAAGGCAATGCTGATACATATTATCACGCTATTGATTTTGGATACGCTGGACATAATCAAGTTGATTTTCATGAATATGGTGGAATTTGGAATTTCTATGAAAATACTAAAGGAACTGCGGCTGATGGAAAATTAGTTGCTTCCATTAAGCCCGATGGGTTTCATGGCGATTTAAAAGGAAATGCAGATACAGCGACGACTGCCACTTCTGCCGGTAAATTAACTTCAGGTACTGTCGGCTCGGCAACTCAACCAATTTATTTCAAAGATGGAGTTCCTACCATTACTGGGTATACTGTTGCTAAATCAGTTCCTGCTGATGCTAAGTTTACAGACACGAATACATGGAAGGCGAACACTTCTACTCAAGAAGGCTATGTTGCAAAGCCTCAAGATAATAGTGGCAATTTATTAAAAAATAAAGTTTGGAAAACTGATGCAAATGGCGTTCCAGCTTGGCGAGATGATAATGATACTAATACTCATTATACTAGTAAAAATATTGTTGGTAATTCAGATAAGGCGACGGCGGATGCAGCTGTATCAACTAATGGAATTTATTTAAATCATTTAGAAGGAACTACAAAAACTAGCTCTCATAAAATTATTGGTGCTGGAAGTACTACTGTTACTGCTAGTGCAGATGGTATTATTACTATTAAATCAATAGATAATAATACTGATACTAAAGTTACTCAAACTCTTACTTCAGACAATAAAACATATCCATTATTATTAGCTCCGACTGGGTAGACAACAACTCAAACTGTTGGAGCTTATTTTGATAGTGGAGTAACTCTTAATCCTAGTAGTAATACTATTGCGGCTAATATTAGTGGGAAAGCTAATACTTCAGGTACTGCTGATAAAGTTGCTAATAATTTAATTATAAAACTAAATAGTGGGACTACTGAGGGAACTAATCAATTTACTTATAATGGTAGTGCTGCAAAAACTATTAATATAACTCCAGCTAAAATTGGAGCCGCTCCTAGTACATCTCAATATGAAGCCTATTTACAATGGGGCGGGAAAAATTTAGAGGGACACTATTCTCCAATTGATGCTAATTTAAATGGGCGATTAGGCGCCAATAGACTAGCAGGTATTAAACCCGCTGGTGTTACTATTGAGTATAGTAATGATGGTGGTTCTACCTGGACTGATTATGGATTAACAAATGATCAAAAAGTTGCTATATTTACTATGCTTACTTGTCCTAAATCATTGCGTATCGCCGGTCCAAGTGCTTCTGCTTCAGCTAATAGTAAATTGCGTATTACCCTTGATGGCGTTGATGGCGGTGTTTATACATAGTTAAATAAATTACATATTTATGTTTCTACTAATTATTCTAATAATTGTACTGTATCTCTAGAATCTTATGATTATAATAGTTCAACTGAATGGCATAGTATAATTAAAAATTAGCCAATTAATGGATGGTCTGGGTGGAATGTTTTAAACTTTACTTTACCCGGTTCTACAGCATTTGGTGGTACTAATCAAATTACTCATTAGAGAAAAATTAGATTAACATTTAGTAATGCATCAGTTTCTAGCGGAAAAGAAACTCAAGGATTATAGATTTATAATATTTATGGTTATGGTGGTATGGGATGGACTACGCCTAGTGTATTAGCTACTGGTGGTGTACCATATACATATGACAGTAATTTAGTTGTCTCATTCCCAAATCATGTTAGATCTCCATTATTTGATGGTAATGTTAAAGGTGATATTACCGGTAATGCTGATACAGCTTCCAAGTGGAAAACTGCCAGAACATTTAAAATAGGGAATTGTAGTAAATCAGTTGATGGCTCTAGTGATATTACTTGGCCACTTAGCGAAATTGGTGCGGTAAATAAAGCTGGAGATACCATGACTGGAAATTTAAAAGTTGGCTCTTCTAGTATTGGTACTAATGGTTATATAGAAGGTACTTGGTTAAGAACTACAGCAGACATATCTTCTTCTGCGGCAGGTAATTTTGCTATTATAAGAGATGGTTGGATTTATAGCCGTACACCTACTCAAGCAAGACAAGACATGGGTCTTTCAACTGCTATGCATTTTATTGGCAAAGCAACAGTCGATATTACCGATGGTAGTACAGTTGATCCTAAAATTACTGGTTATACAACTAAAATTGCCGGTGATGTAATTATTGATAAAAATAATTCATATGAATATGTTTGGACATTAGAAGGTAAATGGGAACGACTAGGCCCAGATGGTAGTTATAGTGTAGTTGGACATAATCATGATGATAGATATGGCACAACAATTTCAATAACTATTCCTAAAGGCCGTATGCGCGGTGATATTGATGGTGATGGTGAAATCACTAAGAATGATTTGTCTCTGTGTGCTAATAATACTATAAATAATACATTGTCAACATTAGAAACTTGGTGTGCAGACATCAATGTTGATAATAAAGTTTCAGCAGCAGATTTGACACAGTTTGCTAGATATTTATCCGATAATCGTAATACCTGTGTACTCACTAGCACTCCTACATTTGCTGATTATTATAATAAGTGGACTTATGTTAAAGTAGATGATTTAACAGGTTATTGGACAACTGAAATAACTATCTCAGGAATAACTGCTCAAAATGATATAATTATTAATATTTTTGATTTATTTTCTTTAGGGCAATTTTATAAAGCAGATATATTAACTAATAAAATTAAATTATATGCAACAAGACCTCCCATAAATGATTTAAAAGCATTAATTACTATTCGTTCAGGTTCAGGAAAAGTAAGTATTCCAGCTTATTCACCTGAAATAACACTGTCTAGTTTAGAAGCTGCTAAACAAGATCATAATCATGATGATGTTTATGTAAAAAAATCTGGCGATACAATAACAGGAGAATTAGCATTTACAAATGCTAATGCCATTAGATTCGTTCAAGGAACTGGAACAACAAAAAGTGTTTTAATGCGAAATGATGGTAATAATTTTTATATTGTTCCTTGTAATGATACTACAGGAAATAGTTGGTATATTCCTGGTGGTGGATCGGAACATTCATTTAGAATAAATTTAACAAATGGATTTACATATGTTAGTAAATTATATGGTGCTGTATGGAATGACTATGCTGAATTCCGTCAAGGAAATACTATTGAAGCTGGTCATTGCGTAATTGAAACTGGTGATGATACTCTTGTTACTTCAACTGAGCGTATGATGCCAGGTGCCAATATTACATCTGATACATTTGGTTTTGCTATTGGTGAAACTGAACAAGCTAAAACTCCAATCGCAGTAAGTGGTCGTGTTCTTGCTTATCCATATGAATCTCGTGAAGAATTTAAAAAGAATATTGGACGTCCAGTATGTTCTGGTCCTAATGGAACCGTTTCTATTATGACTGATGAAGAATATAGAAATAAAGGTTATTGTGCAATTGGTACAATTTCCGCGGTTCCTGATTATGAAGAATGGGGAACTGGAAAAGTTAAAGTTAATGGACGTGTATGGATTAAAGTATTTTAATTTATAAATAAAAAAATGGCGATTAAGAAAATTTTTGTAATATTTTTCTTAATCGCCATTTTTTGTTTGTTCCATTGCATTATTTACATGCTATCGAATAATTTTATAACCATATTCATCAATTTTTTTATTAGAAAAATAAGTAATTGGCTTGTCCAATTTCCTAGCATAACAAATTTCTTGATAACCAGCTTGTCCAATATATTCACTCTCGCCGGTAATAAAATAAACTGCATCTGCCATTCTAATTTTATTTTTACTAGAATTCAATAATATAGACTCAGCATCTGAAGGTAATATAATATTATCTGCATGAGCAAATACGTTAGGAGATAAAACAATATGTCCTTCGAGAGACAGGATTGCTCCTAATTTCTCGAAGGACTCTTTAAACCTAGTGCTGCCGCATAAACAAATAATCAATTAACCCTCAATCTTTTTAGGTTGAGCTTTATTTATATTGACCTCAGATTCGATTTTAGTAGTAATATATCCACTCAAATCACCAAGTGCTTCATCAAGGTACTCTTTAGCATCTTCAGTTAGAATACTCATTACAGCATCATAAGTTTTCTTAAATGCTTCTAATTGAGCATTTTTATCGAATGCGTTTTGACCCTTTAAACTTTCAACATACGTTTGATTTGTTGCTAATACACAATCAGTAATTGTTTTATTGAGCATGTCCATATATTTTTGAAGAGTTTCATCATTAGTTTTAGCCTTTAACTCATTAGTTTTAGATTGAATAAAACGAACCAAGAATAAAGAGACAGCTGTTAATACTGGGACAATAAGAATATTGAAAATTTGTTGTAGCATTTCTAGCCAATCCATAAGTTTTCCTCCTCTTCCATTTTTCTGTATTATAAAATAAATTTTTGGAAAAGTCAATAAATAACAATTCCTATGTAATATAAAAAATATTTTAGATAGATTTACTGAAAATAACCAGGCAAAAATCGTTAGTTAGTCCATCTCAATTTACATTATATAATGGAGGAGCTCAGTAAAATTTTTTACACCACTGTAAAATTTTTTACTTTGCTGTAAAAAAATTGGAAAGCGAGGTATTTTCTAGAAAATGTATCCAAACAGTTATAACTATTATCCTCAATCTCAAAATCCTTACCTGAATCGTTATATGCCTACTAACCAATATACTCAACAACTTCAAGGATTAAAAGGTCGGCCGGTCTCTAGTCTTGAAGAAGTTCGAGCAACAGGTATTGATTTTGACGGGTCGGTTTTCTATTTTCCAGACTTAGCAAACCGACGTATCTACACAAAACAAATCAATTTAGATGGAACAGCTTCATTAAATATGTATGAATTAAAAGCTACTCCTCCTCCAACAGCATAGCCAGAAGCAACACCATCTGACGCTTCTTATGTAAGCAAAGAAGAATTCGAAAAAACAGTCACAATTCTAGTTAATGAAATTAATAAACTGAAAGGAGCTAACGCAGATGAATCCAAACCAAATAATGAATCCAATGGCGATGCTACAGAATTTAAATTCTAATCCCTTATTCCAATAGGCACAAAGAATGGCTCAAGGAAAATCAGAAGCAGAGATTATTCAAATCGCACGCAATATCTGCCGAGAAAAGGGAATCAATTTTGATGAAGCTTATTCTATCTTCCAATCTCAATATAATTAGAAAGGAATGTAAAAATTATGGCTTTAACTGAAAACGGATTATCTCCTGCTGATATCATGGCAATGACTCAGGGCGACCGCAACGATAATGGTTTTGGTGGCACTTGGACTTGGGTATTCTTCTTATTCTTCCTCCTGGCTTGGGGCGGTGGTGGACTATTTGGCGGCGGTTCTACTACTCAGGGCGCTTTAACTCGCGCTGAATTAGCCGATGGTCTAGGCCGTCAAGATATGTTCCGCAACCAAGATATGATTCTCACCGAAGTGAGTGCATTTGAGCGTGATGCAGCTAATCGCTGGGGTAATATCCAATATGAACTAATGAAAGGGTTAAATGATAGTCGTTTCGCTCAGCAAGAATGTTGTTGCACAACTAATCGCAATATTGACGCTGTGAGATATGAGAATGCTAAAAATACTTGCGACATTGTAAATACTAGCAACTTAAATACTCGTGATATTTTAACTAATCAAAATGCTGGTGTCCAGCGTATTCTTGATTATTTAACTACCGATAAAATTGAAGGTCTGCGTACTGAATTACAGTCTGCCAACTTAACAATTCAGAACATGAATCAGACTTCTGATTTACTGAACACTTTACGTCCTTATCCTACTCCTGCATATATTACTTGCAGTCCTTACACCGCAAATAGTATGTATAATGCATTTAGTGGATGCAGCGCCTGCGGTAATTAATTTATTGAGGGAGGAAATATCCTCCCTCTATTCTAACTAAGAAAGGAGTTCATACGAATGAGTACTTGTTCAAATTGCTCTAATCCAATTTTAAAGACTACCTCTACAACTAGCTAGACTCTTGCTACGGGTAATCCTATTCCACTCCAGAATAATATATTCCAAAGTGGTTGTGGTATTTCTCATATTGCAGGTAGTACTGCGATTAGTTTAACTCGAACCGGCACCTATTTAGTTGCGGTGACCGCAACTGGCAATGCCGGCTCTGGCAACACATTTTCGGTCCAGGCTTATAACAATGGAACTGCCATTCCTGCTGCTATAGCCAGTTTAGTGGACCAAGGCACAGTTCATTTTACTACATTAGTAAAAGTATTACCATCTTGCCGTTCTATAAATAACAATGCCAATTTGACATTTGTTAACACTGGTGCGACAACCTATTCAACTGTTGAAGTTGATATTGTAAAGGTTGGGTGAGTTGAATGGATTGTCAAGAATATATGATTTCTATAATTAAACGTCAAACAGAGGGAGTAGTTTATCATGAAAATATGACTGACTACTATCGTTTTTTATGTTTAGACAGTTTAAAAGAAATTCATTGTCATCAATCTTAGGAAGAATTAGAAACTCTTCAATGCACTAAAGATTGTTATGCGAAAATATATTTTTCAATTCCACAGTTTGAAATGGAAAACACAACATTAATCCCAGCAGAATGGTATAGTAAAACATCTATGGATGTCACCAAAGGAGCTATTAAATCATTAAGTAAAGAGAGTCTCTACCACTGGCTCGATTGGGAGAAGGAAACATTGAGCATCTATAAGGAAGCCGCGATGCACTTCAAAGAAAATATGGCGTTTCATCAATTAAAAATAGCTAAGAAATTAATTAAATGTGTGTCTGCTGAAATTTGTGAAATTGAAGGATTGATTACAGAAGGGTTAGCCTACGATTTTAGCCCTGAATTTTTAAAATACTATTATAAAATAGACGAATAAATTATTATAAGCCGAGAATTAAGTTTTATTTAATTCTCGGCTATTTTTTATTCTTTATAATTAGATAAACTATTTCTAAATTTCTATTCTACCATTTGGAATAGTTTATCTCCAGTGTGGTTCCCACCCATTTTATTATAGGTTTCATGGTCACTCTCAATTTCTTCAAACTCATCGAGAGTAATTTCATGGTCTGGTTTTAATAATTTACGGCAATCATCTTTAAATTGTTTACCCTAAATAGATAAAACGCCACCACTCACAACATCTATTTTACCATTTATATTATAAATTTCTTGTTTTAAACTATCAGTTTCTTGTTTAGATAAATCTCGCTCGGTTTGCAATAAACTAGCTGTGGTTTTATGCTCATCACTAATTTTGCTTTTTAATTCTTTAATAATTTTTTCATGAGCTTCATCTTCTAAACGCTGTTTTTCTTTTTTATATAAATTATAAAAATATTTAGCTAAACCTGTAAGCCCCAATGCGATTATACCAAATAAAAACTCAAGCCAATATTTGGCGATAAAATCAAGCATTTAAAAAACTCCTTTCCGTAAGAATCTCTATCCATTTGTTCTTACAAATAAGGAGTTATTTTTTTTTGTATTTTGGCCTCATTCCCAATTATACTCTTCTTGAGGTTTAGTGAAATATGCAGTATATAAACATATAGCATCACATACATCATCGTTGGCCACTATACCATATTTATTTTTTACAAACTCAATATCTGCTTGTTTAAGAGCGACTCGTTTTACTTTTGGGCCGAGTTTCATTCCAAGTAATTTTCGCCATGATGATGAATTCATAAATTCAATAAAATCATAATCAATGTTAGTATCAACACTATGAGCGCCTAGAGCCACAGACCCTTGAAGCCACATCAAAACACGTTCAGTATGAGACTTATTTCCATATGCTTCTGGATGCACATCTTCTGCAACTATTTTACCAACATTATTTTCTTTTATTAAATCTACAATTTTATCAGTCATTTGTTTAATACGTTCAAGAGTATTATCTCCTGAAATAGGAATTAATCCCCATTTGAGCATTTCTCCTTTTTCAGAAGATAAACACCATCCAGTAGATTTAGATGATAAATCTAAAAATAATATATTCATTAAGTTAAACTAGCTTGATTAGCTTCTGGACTACTTGTAGTAGAGCCAAACCCACCAAGCCGCTGACCAAAAGCATTATCATCATCTGTTGTTAGATAAGGTTTAATAATACCTTGGCCAATTTTATCTCCCTTTTTAAGTTGAATATCAAATGTAGTAAGATTAATTACTTGAAAATAAATATGTCCTTCATTATCAGGATTGTTATAATAATCAGCATCAATAATTCCTACTCCATTAGCAAGAATAATCCAATGCTTTAGTGGGGTGGAGCTACGCGCTGATAATTCAAGATATGTATCAGCATCAAGACAACATTTAACTCCAGTAGGAACAAGAGTAGGTTTTATTTTTAATTCTTTAGTAAAACTAGCCATTTCGGTTAGAGTATAAGTATGGCCTGTTCTACCCCATCGAACCATTTCGCTCATTTGATCAGAATAAGATGGGATTACAATATCTTCGGCCACAGTAAAATCGTATCCTGCGGAATTAACTGTACTACGAGTGGGAATTACTGCATCAGGGTATTTAGAAACTCTTTCAAATTTAATCATTAGAAATCAATTTGCTCCCCATATTTAATATTAACAACAGAAATAGGGTCTTTTTCATCATTAAATTTCTTAGTCAATGAAACTTGATACCATTCATCAATGATTTCACCCTTCTGTTTCTTTTCCTTTTTTACAGAACTATATTTAGCTAGTTCATACATACTATCATGCTTAGCTTTCTCAATTAGAGAAGTGGCGCTGGTTTCATCATCAACTCTATATACTTCAGTTGTACTTACTAGGTATTCCATTATTTTTCTTCTCCACAATCAATAGTTAGATTTAAATTTTCATATGCATAATTAGTTTTACAAAATTCCATCATTCTTTGTTTCATTTCAAATGTGTAATCAGTAATACCTAACAAATGAATTACATTAATATTATTATTTTTGCAATAGGATGGAATGGCTTCAACCATATCATCGAAGGTACAGCTAAATGTATCTACAATATTGCCATTATTATCTACTGCATAAATTTGTTGGACCATATCAAATGGCTGTAAACTACAAAACAAACGATTCACGAAAAATCCACCACCCCTGCATCATATCCAAATAAATAGAACATATAAATATTATCATTGATAGACATCCAAATTTCAATGGCGCCCTGTTCTTCATTCCAGTCTAATGTTTTAATTTTACCAACATCAGCAAGGCAGTCTAATACAGATTTGCCAAATGAATCAGCAATAATTGTTGGTTCATAATGAAATACAGTATAATAATTATAATCTCTACATAACATAAGATAATAATTATTATTCATCTTTCGATGATAACTATTAATTTTTTGTTGATAATCTCCTAATGTATCTGTATCGGGGTCTGGTAATGAACGTACTAGAGATTTATTTAAATCATATAAATTTAAATTTAAGTTAGTTTTAGTATCATCAACTTTATCAATAGTACCATAATTTGATACTTCTTCCCATTTACCATCCATATAACAATATACTTTTTTATCTTCGGTATATGCTACTGCACCATTTTCAAATACTTGAGGAGAATATTTTAATTCATCAATGGTTTTTACACCAATACATTTTAATCCATTAGTCATTTATTATCCTCCATTTTCTATATTATATCATATTTTTTCCCATAAGTCAAATGGAGCATAATAAACTTTTTGATTGCGTGAACCACGCATGGGTAAGGTAATATCTCGTTGTTCAATTTTAAATGGGCCATCAATAATACAATCAATATTATCAATAATACTTTTTAGATGTGGCTCTCTACGTGAAGCCAATTCATCCATTGTATACCCAGTCCATAAGAAAATTTTTGTTTTAGGAAGAGCTTCTTTAATATGCTCAATAATTAAATCTACAAGAAATAAATTCTCTGGAGCAAGAGGTTCTCCTCCCATAATACAAAAATCACGATGTATACCATTAGCAGTAAGAGCATTTACTATATCATTTAATGTATCTGTAGTAAATTCTTTTCCACCATTAAAATCCCAAGTTTCTGGATTCTAACATCCTTCACAATGTCTGGCGCATCCTTGAGTGAAGAATGAGACACATACTCCAGGAGCCCCAGCAATATCATTTTTAATTATTCCAGCGTATCTCATTCCATCACTCCTACATGCTTAACTCGATGTTCAACTTCATCTTGCTTTCCTAAATTAAACGCGGTCTTATAATTACCAGTTAAATAGCCGGTCACACGACGAAGTTGCTGAATTTCTTCACTACCGCACTCTGGACATTTATCATTAAATTCGCCAGTATATCCGCACTTGAGGCAAGTATCATTAGGAACATTTACAGCAAAATAAGGAATATCTTTATCCATCGCATAATTTACAATTTGCTCAAGAGCGGTCAAATTATTAGATACAGTAGAATCTAACTCAACATAAGTAATACAACCGGCATTACTATATCCAGTCAGTTGACTCTCAATATCAATTTTATCAAATGGACTCATTTCTTTCCACACAGGAACATGAATTGAATTAGTAAAAAATTCTTTATCACTTACATTAGGGATTTCGCCATACTTAGCCTTAAATTTCTTCATTGCGGTATAACAAAGATTTTCTGCGGGAGTGTAATAAACACCAAAGTTTAATTTATATTGTTCCTTAAATTCCGCGCAACGCTGTTTAAATAAGGATTCAATTTTTTTTGCTAATTCCATTCCTTCTGGAGTCGTATGGTCAGTACCAATAAGAATTTGTAAAGTTTCTGCTAGTCCTAACTGACCTAAAGCTAATGTTCCATGTTTAAGGGCACTTCTAATTCCTTCTTCTGGAATATAACCAGCCATTAGGTTGTTTTCATACATAAACTTAGCAGAAGCAGGGCTTTGAGAACAAATCCAGTCAAAACGTTCAATTAATTGGTCTTTTGCTTCATAAATTTTTTCATCAAGTAAATTCATAAATACTCTAATATATTCATTAATTTTTACTTCATTATCTTCATCCAATACCTTAAAACTAAGAAGATTATTTACTCTAGTTTTTGCAATCATTGCCAGAGTGGGCATAATAATGGTTACTGGACAAATATTTCCTCGACCATCTTTTAATTGACCTAAACCGTTAATATCGTATCCATTGGCAGTTCGGCATCCCATTGTACTAAAATAGGTACGCGGGTCATTGATATCATATCCAGCATTCCCGGACCAATCAACATTCGCGTAGTTAGGATATAATCTTTTGGCGGTGGATTGTAATGCGAGTTTAAACAAATTATAATTTGGGTCACCTGGTTCACGATTAACACCTTTCATACATTGGAAAATTCCACAAGGGAAAATAGAAGTTTTATGTAACTTACCCAATCCCTCAAGAGATACTTCTAATAGAGCTTTTGTAATCATTCTTCCTTCTGGGAGAGTACAAGTTCCATAGTTAATAGAAGTAAATGGAAGTTGATTACCACTACGACTTTGAAGAGTATTTAAATTATGATACATACCTTCAACTGCTTGATGAATTTCTTTTTCTGTCTGTTTTAGAGCATAACTATAAGCATTTTGATGACCAAATTGACTTTGTAATTCTTTATTAGAAATTTCAATAGGTTCACAATCACTCATAATTTGTAGAGCCATACCTTCACTATAATCATCAACATCAGTCAAATATGCTTTAAAATGTTTTCTAAAACTCTTTTTAACATAAGGAACCATAGTCCAATCAAGATGAGTGGCACTCACTCCACCAAACTGTTGAAGAGATTGTAATTGGAAAATAACAGCAACCAATTGGAATGCCGTATTTACTGAACCTGCTGGACGCACATCTGTTTGACGAGTATTAAATCCATTAGCAAGCAAATCATCAAATGGAATTGATAAACAGTTATGGTCGCCCACAGCATAATGGTCTAGGTCATGAGTATAAATCATATTTTCTTCATGATTGCGCTTTGTCCGAGGAGAAACAATATAATCAAGAGCATATTGCTTCATTAAGAGACTATTGGCCTCGCCCATACGTCCACCAAATGATGCTTCATCAACATTAGCATTTTGATTCTAAATATTAGCACCACGAATTTTTTCACCAATCGCTGTAATAAATTCAGTTGAATGAGTACGAGCGACTTCTTTTTTATATCTATAACGAATATAGGCACGAGCAATATCAGGACGCTCTGATGTCATTAATGCTTCTTCAATCCAATTTTGAATATCTTCAACATTAACACTTCCATCAGGGAAATGGCTAGCCCTATATTCTACTTCATCAGCGATACTATTAATACTATCTGATTCAAAAATATTTTCATCGACAGCAATAAATGCTTTAGTAATAGCATCAATAATCTTTTGTTTGTTAAATGGCATTACATCGCCATTACGTTTAATTATATAAAACATTTATAACCTCCGCACTAAATATAGTGGAAAAAATTAGGATATCCACTATATTTAGTGTTTGTTGTAAATAGATTAATAAGTTGTGTCCAGATGCTCCGGCCACCGAGACAGGAACAATGCTAAATCTTTATATATATATTCTAATTCCGCTGGAGTATTATTTATATATAACCAATTACATAAATCATCAGCATCTTCAAAATCGAGTTTATCTGTTTTATATCGACGAATAATTTCATCAATATCCGGGTTAGCCTCTCGATTTAACTGTCTAATTAATCGAATTTTATCATCTGCGTGAATATAAACGATAATTAAATTTACTCGTTTGTCATGTAATAGAATCTCTGCGCCTTCTGGATTAAATACTCCTACATTGATAGCGCCTTCTTTGACTGATTCAATTCCTGTGCCATAGCACCATTCATTAAAAACAGTAGCTTCAAACATTTGATTCTATAAAATCATTTCAGCAAATTTTTCTGCTGAGATAAAATGGTAGTTAATACCATCCACTTCTTTTTCTCTTGGAGGTCTTGAAGTATAACTTATAATTTCATGTAGAGGTAATTTACCATTATAATAATGCTTTGTATCATCAATTAGTTTACGGAGAATGGTATCCTTACCACTCCCCGCTTCACCAATTAATGCTAATATATTATACATTAATTAGCTCCTCCATTATATCTCTCATCTTTTAATTCAATATCGCCATTATCTAAAATTTTATCAATTTTATATAATTGATGGCCGCCAGAGCTGGCATATTTCTTCGCAATAAAATTATCACCTTGACGAATACCTTGAACAGCAATCATATTACCACGATTAAACCAACTTTTTTCCATTACTTTTTTAGTACCATCAGCTTGTTTTTCTGAAATTTGTTTATCAAATAATGAGAAATATTCTTTTCTAAATTTAACTTCAACAACTCCAGAAGTAGTGAGTAATGTAACCGTTGATTTAGTTTTATTTTTAGCAATACAAGTTCCACAAATCTTGTGTAATTTATACATAGTAATTGTTTTATTACCTTTAGAAAAAACTTTATCAACAATTGGTTCTTCTGGTAAATGGAAGAAATCGACAAATCCATATTTACTATTATTTACATGGGCTAACTCATGCTCATGATAATAGAAACACAAGACCTCCATCTCCCACGCAGAAATAGATTTAGATGCATATTTATCCCAATCATCTTTAAATATTTTATTATTTAATTTATTTAAAATAACATCTTTATTCTCTGTAATCCAAGTTCGGAATGTATCCATATATTTTTGATATACTTTATCCCAAGCTTTAGAGTCTAAGAGGCAACAACTACCAATTAAATCATCACAACTAATTTCAGTTAGGAAATTAATTGCTCGTTCATCAACTTTATACACATTACCATCTTTACAAACGGCTTTTAAATATCTATTAAATTCGTAAACTCGTCTTGCTATTACATATTCATCTTTATCTTCTGGTAATAAATTATAACGAATTAGAGTTGCTAAATTTTGTAATGTTAAACGAGATTTTTTATCGCAAGTTTCCCAAATATACCAAATCATTAAATCTTTGCGGTCCATCATTTCATCAAACGCGCCACTTTTAATTAATGAAATCATTGCTTGCTTACTAGGTTTAATACGATAATAAAAATCTTTTACTGATATATATGGACGATTTGCAATAATATTATTAATCAAATCATCGCCAACATTCAATAATCCTTTTAGACCAAATAGAATTTGATTATTTTCAACATCAGGTGCAAATCCAAATTTAGCTTTATTAATATCAGCTAAACTAACTTTAATACCAGCAGACTGAATATCTCCAATCGCCTTAGCAATTTTACCATAATCAGTACTAGCCACTTTTTTATTTTTTGGTTTATTCTCCGCTATATCTTCTGGGGCAATACCACAATATTCTTCGCCAGAATAATCATAATCTTCATCGCTTATTTCTTCTGGTTCGTTTTCTAACGCTCCACTATTTACAATTAAACAAGCACAATTCCAATAAATAGGATTGAAATTAATTGCCAAATAAATCATTTGAATTGCAACAAATGAGTAAGGAAGAGAATGATTTAAACTAAATGCATATCCCAATTGAGGAGCGATTGCATTTTCCCAAAAATATTCAGCATTATGTTCATTAGTAAACTTGCTAAATACTTGTTCTTTTAATTGAGGAATTTTTGCCATTTGTTTTTTGGCAACGACTTTACGTGCGCTATTTGCTTCGCCTAATGTAAATCCAGCGACATCCATAAGGATTTCCATCATTTGCTCTTGAAGTGGACAGCATCCATAATATCTGTCACAATGCTTGTGCATTTTTTCAATCATTTCTTCGGGCAAATGATTATCTTTCATTTCTTTATCAAAAACTTGAATGCCTGCTTTTTGGATTCGATAATATCTGTCTTGTTGGCTTTCTTTGCCTTTTTCACTCATTAGACGCATCATAGCATTTGCCGCCGTCATTTCCATAGGGTCTTTTGGCTTCAATTTTTTAGCAATAGCTAAACCTACACCAGTAGAAAATTGGAATACATCAAGAATATCTCCGGCTGCCAGATGTTCCCAAATGCGCTTGTCAGAAGTATCTATTACTTCTGGATGAAGATATTTATTATAAAAATCACGCAAACCAATATCAGGGATTTGATTATCTTCTTTTAATAAATTATAACATTGAATAATCTTATCACAAGCTTCTGTTACCAGGAAGTCATATTTAGTATCTCCTGCGGCTTCAGCTTTATGCAAATCCCAACAAGTAATTAAATCACCACTAGGGGTTTTCATAAATGACGCAGTTTCAAATGGGTCTTCTCCATATAAAATAACACCAGAAGCATGAGAAGAACGTTTATTAACGATGCCCTCAATATATACAATAATATCCAATAGACCGGGATATTGATTTACTTTTTGAATGAATGTAGTTACTGGCTTTCTATCTTTATCAGGATTGCCATTTACCACATCTTTCATCGGCCATAGAAATCCACGCTCTTGTGGGATTAATGAAGACATAAATTGTGCTTCATCTACATCAATGCCATTTGGATAATCATCACTTCTATAACCACGACAAGCAGTTAAAATTGCTTGCTTTGTTCCTTCAGTGCCGAATGTTGCAACTTGAATTAAACCTAATGTTCCACGCTCTTTACGAATGGCATTAAAAATTGCAGGGCGTTTACTTGGCGCTAGGTCGATATCAATATCAGGCAACTCTGCGCGTTCTAAGTTTAAGAAACGCCAATATGGCAATCCCCAACGAATTGGGTCTAGCTGAGTAATTCCTAATAAATAATTAGATAAAAAACCAGTTGCTGAGCCTCGACCGGGCCCGACAATACTTCCACACTCCCAGAACAAATCAATATAATGTTTAAATGTATTAAAATAAGCGAACAAACAGTCTTCAAGTTTCTCGCCAATATTTTTAATTACATTGGCTTCAGTTTCAAGACGAGCAATATATGTTTCATTTTCATATAATTGTTTTTCTTGTAATGCTTTAATACATTCATTTATCCAATATCGTTCTTGAATATCATCACTATTAATTAATGAACAAATAACAGGATATTTTTTATACCAATCTTTTGGAATAAATCCCTTTTTATAATCTAATACTTCTACTCTTGGAATCTGTTGTTTGCGCTCCAGAGAATAGAATTTTATTTTCTTTTGAATTTCTAATGTATTATCAAAAATCCAATTCATAATTTCTTGAGGAGTTTTATTTTTATCCCAAGTATCCATATATGGTAGCATTAATTCTTCTACTTCATCGCTATCCATTACATAAGCAAATTCATAAAATGAATCAACTTCACGCTCGCCATCTTTAGAATTTAAATAAGCTTTATGAATTGGTCTGTCTTTCTTTGTTAAATAATGAGCATCAGTTCCAACTACCATTTTTAAATCATATGCTTTTGCTACTTGATAAATCTTTTGATTTACTACAAGTTGATCTTTCATAGTGGATGGAGCGCACTCTAAATAAAAATCATCTTTACCAAAAACATTTATACAAAATTCAATGAATTTAACAACATTATTATAATAAATGCTCTTAGTTTGCATATCGCCTACTACTTCAGCCTCATACATTGGATATAAATTAGAACCTAATTCACCACCAATGCAAGCTGTTGTTGCGATAACATGTCCTTTATATTGTGCCATTACATTTTTTAATTCAGATTTTAATGTTGGCACACGTTCCATTTTTCTATCAGTATAAGAATTAATCCAAGCAGTTGAACTCAATTCTTTTAATGCTTTATAACCAATTTCATCTTTTGCTAATAGAATAAAATGATAATACTTTTGACCACAATCTCTTGTATCAGTTAAATAGATTTCATTACCTAACGCAATAGTAAAATCAGGATGCTCTTTTAAAAAATCTTTTGCAAATTGATTAACTTCCATATGAGCAGATAAACATTCGTGGTCAGTAATTGCTATACCACTTAATCCTAATTTTTCTGCTGTTTTAATCAACTCTTCTGGTCTATTAATAGAATCTAATAAACGCAGATTTGAATAGTGAGTATGGTTGTGTACGCCAAAATATGGTCGCATAATCCACCTCTTTCTTATTTATTTTATTTATAATAATATTATATCATATAATTTATTATAAATCAATTGAATTATTTTCTAATAAGAACTAAACGCTCTTTAGCTCTTGTGGCTAAGGTATATAGATATTTTTTATGAGTTTCTCTATCATATGGAGGAGCTTCTTCAAATCCTAATACTTTATTATATTCACTACCTTGAGCTTTCCAACAAGTAATAGCATAGGCATATGAAAAATCAAATGGAGGATCAGGACAATTTTTATTCTTTTTAATTTGATAAATTTGTTTTCCTTCAAATGTTCTTTTACCAGTTAATAATTGATTATAATCAATAGGGACTCCACAAAATGTATCATCATCATCAAGCCTTAATTGAGCATACATAAATGGTACAGGATTTTTATAAATCCAATATGGGAACCGTATATCTTCAACATAAAAATCTTCTAATGTTCCAATAGTCCCATTAGTTAATGCCCAGGTATGACTAGAAGATATAAAATCCCATTGATTATGTAGCCCGATTAATTTATCTCCAAGGCAAGGCCGATCTGGGTCATATCCTTTTTGAGTTCGAACTATACGATTAATATCATTTCGTTTTTCATTTGTTGAGCAAATAATTTGGTCTGCCCAATTATACATCTAAGGAAGCATTTCATCCCATTTAAATCGAATTAAAACTTGTTCCTCAGTACCCTTATATGAAGAGATTGGTTTGTTATCACGAATCCACATTGAAAATCTAATAATTTCACTATCTTGAGCTTGACGCATAATTTCATCAAGGAAGATGTGTGGATTATCAAGCACATGATTATTATCTTCATCAACTATCGGTGGTAATTGACCGGGGTCTCCAGTAGCTAAGATATAGATACCATGAGATAAGAGCAATTCCCACATAGCTTTAGGGAGCATTGAAACCTCATCTACTACAATTACTTTATAGTGTACTATTTCTTCTCTTGGTCTTGGAAAAAATTTATATGTTCCATTGGGCGTAATCCGCGCTTTATATAATAACTAATGAGCAGTAGTCGCATTTGGACAACCTTTAGTCTAGAGAACTGTAGCTGCTTTACCCGTAAATGCCACATAACAAACTTCTTCTTCTGGATTTACTCCCAAGGCAGAGATAATAAATTTAATTAGAGTTGATTTACCACTTCCAGCGTAACCTGCTATTACTGTATATCGTTCTTTATTTTTATATCGTTCTACTGCTATCTTTAATCCTTGTTCTTGTTTATTTGTTAAAATCATTTATATCACCATTTTGGTATAAAAATTTTTAAATCACTTTTTCATTTTGGATTTCGGTTCTCAGAGCCATAAACGACCGAGCGAAATCTTCTGGTGTTGTAAGGAATGTCTCTGCGAAAATTTTACTAATTTCAAATACTTCATTATATATTTCATTATTAGATTTTTCTGTATTATATAGTAAATTATGTAAGTCTTAAGCAATATCCCAAGCTGATTTAAATTCTGTCATATTATCTCCATAAATGAAAATAAGGGTTATATGGAGAAATACCTCTCCATATAACCATATATAATTAAGATGCAAAATATTCAAAAGCGATTAAAGCATTTGATTGTCTCACATCATAAGAACCTGATCCACAGCGTTCATAACATTTAGCAAATGCTAATGCAATTTCTTCAATATCAGTCATTTCAATAAAATCATCATAATCAAATCCTGATTTATATTCACTACCAAATGAATTAAATTCATTTTCAATAGTTTCAACTAAATATTGACATTGTTCAGATAAATTCATACCTTTAGTATTACTATATTTTAAACTCCATTGACATATGCCATAATATCCTGGATGAGTATTGGTAGTATGTTCAATATCTAAAGTATGCCCACCAACCTCAGCCATTATATTGCCAAGGATACCAGCACATATTTCATCACTATATCCTTGATCGCTTAAATATAGCCAAATACTAGAAGCAGTTGGATATTTCTCAATTCGAATTTCCCAACGTTTTTGTTCTAACCGATTTTCATAAATTGTAATCAATTTATTTAATTGATCAATTTCAGCAGTTGTTGTTTTAACTACTGGATGTTTATCAGTGTATCCTAAATTATCAGCCAATACTAGCATTTGTTCAGCGGATTCTTTTAATGTTTTACACTCTTGGATTAGTGTTCTTAATTCTTGTGTATCTTCTGTTTTAGATATATTTCTAATTTGTTTATACTCAATAGTAGTAGTAAGATCTACCACAGAAGACATTTCAGAAGGGATGTAAGCTTCCGAAAGTGCATTTCGAGTAATAGCTGATGCTTCAACAGTTTTAACGCTGCATCCAATAATTAATACACAACTTAATGCAATCAGCCATTTATTCAAAATAGTATTTTTCATAATTGTAATTCCTCCTAATAGGTTTTTGGTCTATTAGTCGTAAGTGTCAATTATTAAAAATAATAATTTGCCCTATCTACAATTTCGTAATCTTTAATCATAACTTGAGGACTAATTTTATTATTCCAAATATTTCGTTCGCATTCACCAACGATATTAATTGTCACATAACCTAATTCAGAATATAGTTTATCATATTCCTCTTCAGACGACCTAAACTTCATAAAATTGATGCCGTTAGGCAACATTATCTTTAGAGTAGGATTTTTATCTGGCGATAGAATACGTATATTGTCCTTGTGGACTTTAATACCTTCTACAGCAATTTCAGCTTCTTCTACTCCTTGGCCCCATAAGCTTTTCATTCCTGCGATGTCAATAACTTCATCAGGAGTCAGCTCATCTGATTTGTAGATAAAATCTACATTATAGATTGGGGTGAAATCAAAACCATCTAGAGCAGAATTTGTAGATGTAATAAATGCGCTAATATCTTCATCTTTAATGCCAATACCAAATGCATTAGCATGACCTTCAGCATACATAACATATTTATTATTTTCTAAAAATCCTCTAAAATCTTTCAATCTAGATTTGTCGTATCCTCTACCAGACCCTTCCCAAGTTATTGTACCATCTTCATTTTCAATTTTATTTAAGATTAAAACAGGTCTTTGATATTCACTCATTAATTGATTTGCTATTAATCCAGTTAGGTTGCGGTCAGTAATCAAATCATCTAATTGAACGATTAAGATTTTATTACTCAATAAATTTTGATTTACGATTATCTATTCAATTCTTTCCAAGCTATTGTCTCGAATTTTGGTTTGTCTACTTTTAATATTGGTACAATTTCGACAAGCTTGTTCTACTCTCGTCTCTGCTTGACCTTTACATCCACGTTTCGTTGATGGGACAAGTTCGTATCCCCGAAAATCAAGCATTGATTCGAATAGCATGAGCTTTTCTTCTTGCGTTCCGACGCGAGTTGTCGCGTTAATTAATGGAGCAATATAAAAAGCTACTCCAATAGGTGTAATCTCATTTGTAAAATGAAATTGGTCTTTATCAATCGCACCTCTGAAGTAAGGATTGCGGATTTGTTGAAGTCCTTTATCTATTAATCTTCTTGTTTCAAAATCTCGCACATCCATCATGTCGGCCACCAATCCAAGAGCCACTAAATCTAAAAACTTCTACGCATGGTCAGTCTTTAATAACATATCAATGTAGCAACAAAATTTCCAGACCATCGCTACACCAGATAATGATTTAGTAGGATAATCACATAACTAATTATTAATTACACAAGCATATTTAGAAATGTGATCAGCTTCATGGTGGTCTATTACCAGCACGTCAACTCCACTTAGATTTAAATATTCATGAGCTTCATAATCATTTGAACTTGAATCTGGAGCAATTACTAATTTAACATCTTCTGGAATTGTATCTGGAATGATACCGTGCTGTTTTCCCATATGGACACGATAAGAAATGTTATTATTCACAAAACTGGGAAATAGACAATATAGATAATTTATAAGTAATGCAGCAGATGTATATCCATCACAATCACTATCTACCTATATCAGAACTTTGTCATTTTGTGAAATATGTTTAATAAGCATTTTAGCTCCTTCATCCAAGTGTGGTATTAACCGAGGGTCTAAAATGTCATTGTCAGTAGTGTTTAAATAATGATTAATCTAATCGTAGGGTATTCCACGATTTACTAGCACTTGTTCTACCGGTGTATATATCGGGAACTCGGGTGCTCTTAGGCGGTATTCCATAGAATAGTCACCCTCCTTTCATTAAACCACTACCTATATATTTTAATTTTTTTATTAAATTTATTATTTATATCAGTCCTTCTTCAATTATATTATAATCCTTTCTTTAAACAATTTCAAGAAAATATCTTTTCCATCATCAATTGGTGAATCTTTATACCCAAGTAATCCTGTTTTATCAAACATAAATGATATTGTAGCATAATTTTTAAATTTACTTCTTGCTTTTAATAAATTTAATTTAAGATGTTTAAATTCATCATCACCAAGCTCTTTAAATTGTCGATCAAATGCAATAATAATTTCTTCAACTCCACAATCTAATAATAACTGAACTTGATGGCTGGATAAATTACTACCACAACACGCAACAGATATATCATTATTAAGACCAAAATAGGTTTTATATTTTAAAACAGATTTTTCTCCTTCAAATACTATTGCTTTTTTAAATGTTTTTATAGCATTTTTACTTAAATTTAAATTATATAAATTCATACCAAGAGGATGACTATACCATTGATTATTTAAATGAATGGGTCGATATTTCCCATATAATTCACATTCTTCTTTACATAATGACCGCCCGCGCAAACCAATGAATCGTCCATCAATATCATAATGTGGAATTGTTATCTGGTCGCCTCCTGGGTAAAAACCAATTTTAGCGACATTTAAGGCTTCTTGAGAGATTCCTTCATCTAACCAAGGTGTTAATTGAACTTTGTAATTAAATCTTGTTAGAATTTTTTCATCATAGGTTTTTAATGTTATTTGATTAGTTTTCTTTTCAATATTTTGAATACGACTATATTCATTGAAAATTTTCCAATCTTCAAGAGTTTTAGCTTCATCTAATTCTTGAATTGTTCCGCCTAAACCAAAACGATGAGCCACCCACAAAACGGCAGAGTTTAAATCAAATTCTCTCTCATGTTGAATACGCATTACTTTCGTGCATAATTCAAACACATCAAATGTAGCATCGCATCCAGTATAACATTTAAACAATCCAGTATTTTCGTAATAATATAATTTTTTACTACCTTCACCTGGCATATTATGACAAATAGTTGAAGAGACGATCCCAGTTTCATTATACTCAGGATCGCCTCCCCATTCTAACAACAAGTCATAAATATTATCGGTAGTAAGTTTTTCCCGGATTTCTGACTTGTCGAATACAACCATTAGTCAACAATCACTTTCACGCATTTGCGTAGAAGATTTAGGTTAGTGTTTACATATTCAATCAGAATATCCTGTGGATTCTTGCGAGGTCCTTTATAACTTTTAATTAGCTCTGTAGCCTGACGCTTAGACATCTTATACTCAATCTGACCAGCTTTTTCCATAATTATTCTCCTTATAAAATCAATTTTTCTAATTCATTACTTTTATTTAAATATGAAACTCTAATTAATGGAATATTATGAATATTACAATAATTGTCTTTTAGTTCATCACATAATTGCTAATATTCAATTTTTTCTTTTGTATTCCATCCGCCTATATAGTCTGTTGAATGAGTTTCTCCATCATATTCAATTAATTTTTTTACATTATTCTAATCATCTAAAATAGCAAAATCAAATCTTAAATATCCATTTTTAGGAGATAACAAATCTAAAAATACATATTCTTTTTTATATTTAATATTATTTGTTTTAAGGATAGTCTCAATGAGATATTCACCATGAGATTGTTTCATACACCCACAAGACATGGTATTATTCTATTTTAAATTATTTGTAGATACTTCAGTTATTTTTCCACAATCACATTGACATTCCCAAATAATACCTCTACTATTAGTTCGTTTTCCAGTATCTTTTATAACTGTTAATTTACCAAATTTTTTACCAATTAGAGCGTGCGAAATTTTTTCTTTGTGCAAGCATCCGCAAGACTAAGTTAATCCTGATACTAAATTACTATGCTAAATACTTTTAATATTTCCACAAGAACATTGACAAATCCAATATTTATTTTTTGATTTTCGTTCCGTATCCACTCTTAATACAGTTAATCTATTAAAAATTTGACCGGTTAAATCAACCATATTTTTCATCTCCTTCTCTTATTTTTAAGAGAAGCAGAGAGCATTTTAATGAATTTCGTCCGGTCAAAACGCACTCTCTTCTTCAAAATTAATTTTTATATCATCTATTGGAACTAACTCATATCCATAAGTAGTACAAAACATAGGTTTAACTCTACAAGTTCCTAAATCTGCTTTACACCACAAATATACACCTTTATATCGGCCACGTCTATTTTTATAAACTGACATTTTTATTGTTGGAATTTCAAAAATATTTGTTTGTAAAATATCATTTAATGCTACTAAATCATCATCTTTTACAGGTAATAAAATTGAACCATAGTCAATTTTATCAGCAATAGCTTTTGCTCCTCGTAAGAGATTTTGATCTGGTGTTTCTGCATCTTGATAAGCACCATTTAACTGAGTGGCTGACATGATGAATACACCATATTGATTACAAATATCTTTTAATTTAGTTGATAGCATAAATAAGATATTATCTTCACGCAATTTAACGCCACCACTACGACGAGTAATTTCTTCAAGAATTTTTAAACTCGTATGAATATAATCATGAAATACATATTTTACTTCATGGTCGCGAATACCTTTTTTAATTTCATTCTCAACATCCATTAGAGAGAAATCAGGTAATTCACGAATATAAATGGGACTAGACGCAATAATTTTACCAGCTTCTAATACTCGTTCTTCTTCATCACCAACATATAATTTTGTATTTAAAATATGCTCTTCATTAACATTTGATAAAAATGCTAACATCATAGTTTGAATTTCACTAATTTCTTGCTCTGTGGTAATATATAAAACTGGTTCACAAATACCATTTCTAATCCAACCAAATGTTTCATCATAAATTTTATTACACCCAAGATTACAAGCATCGGCTATCATTGAACGAGTTTTTCCAATACCAGAAGGAGCTGAACGCAAATAAAATTTCTTTAATCTGGCTCCACGGGTCACTGTATTGACAAGCGGTCCGTATAATGGTGAACCAATTTCAGGATGTTCTTTTAGAGAATCAAGCAAATCAAAAATTCCATGACCGGCTTGTACCGCGACACCCTCTACATTATTTACATACTCATATTTGATTGTTTCAATTCTATCATCAACTAATTTTGCAATATTTTCTAATGAGGAATTGTCTAAATTATCTTCTTGTAATTGTTTTTTCTCAACATCTAAAATATTATCAGGGTCATAAATAAATGATACATCTACACCATAATTATCATATGCTCTTAATAAAGACATTTTCTTTAAACGACTATAATAATAATCAAATGATAATGGTTTTGCGGTATCCGCAATATTTAGAAGCCACTCTTCGCCTTTATTAGCTTTATATATACCTTGATATTTTGGACGAGAAGATAAGAAATCATTAATATTTTCTAAGGTAACTTTTTCAGCACCTAATTCATGAATTTTATAAATAGCTCCAAATACAACTCTATGAAATTGATCTGGGAAATCTTCTTCAGTTATTGAATATTTATCAGTAAAATCAAGTAATTGTGGAGAATTATAAACACATCCAATTACTTGCATTATTGCAGTTGGGTCGACATATTTAGATGCCATTCACACCCTCCTCTTCATCTAAAAATGAAAATAAATTTTTCTTGTATGGTTTCCGTTGAGGTATTGGTATAGTTATTTCTTGAACTTGTGGAACATATAACGAAATATTTTTATCTTCATTTCTTTGTTTTATCATCCATAAGTTATAGTAATAATTATAGGCATCTTTATATATCCAAGGAATTATACCAACTCCGCCATTTGCTTTTTCGACAGAATTCCCTTTAACTTCATAAAAATATATAAGGGCTTTTAACATACCTGAATAAGTATAATTATATTCTTCTACATATTGATTTAATTGTTTCCGCACACGAGGATTAATATAATTTTCTCCAAGTAGTTTCATTATATATTGTTCTAATTCAGCCTTATCTTTATCCTCTTCTGGAGGTTTAATAATTTCTTCTTCAGAAGTGACACCAGCACATTGAGGATGAGCATAACGACGAGTTCCAACTTGAACATATGGGAATTTGTCTCTATCGAAAATCTATCCACAATAAAAACATTTTACTTTATGCGCTATTTTCAATCACTCCTTTCAATACTTCCTTATATAAATATTATATCATAAAAATGGATAAAAATCAACCTGAGGCGGATTTGAGTTCGCCTCAGGTCAATATTAATTATTCAGTAACAGTTTTTGCCTCAATGGTTGGCATCAAATCTTCCTTAATTTCAGTCACAATCAAATCAATCAATTCAGCTTGGTCGATTGTCGCATCATTAACTTTCTTGCCCTTACCCAAATATTTATCAACAATCTGAGTGACGCGAGGAGTGTAATATGCCTGATTTTTAGCCATTAGAATACCAACCAATTCCTGGAACTCTTCACGCAGAGCATCATAATCATAAGTCTTCGCAATAGATACTACATCACGTACATCAGTGACAAACTTATTATCATGCATTCCAGCTTCCTTATCAATAGCCTTATTCAGAGCATTTACCAAATTCTCATAGGTAAACTCAATTACAGGCTCGATATAACGGAAACGGCATCCAGTCTCAGCACTATTATCAGGAGAACGCAGAACCAAGCGAACCTTGGCCTCGCCATTCTCAGTATACTTCTCAGCATAGGCGTAAATATCAGCCATATCCTTGGCGATATTGTTATAAGAACTAGGACAAGTAGGAATAATCTGGTTATATTCAACACCAGCCTTAGTCTTAAATGTCTTATCCTTACTATGAGAAATAAATACTACAGCATATCCCAACTGAGTAATAGTACGGAATACTTCCTCAAATTCCTTTTTCACCATATTCCAACCCTGTCCATAAGGAATACCAGACAGAGCATCAACGCCATTCTGAGAGCAAATATACTTTTCACAGAGCGCGCCAGCAATATCAACCGTATCTACGGCGATAGACTTGAATCTCTCTTTTACTTCTGGCTTCTTCAATTCACGAAGAGTTTGCTTCATTTCGCCCCAAGTAGTAATATCCTGAGCGATAACACCAGGCAGAGCATTATAACCACGCTCAAATGCCAGAATCAGAGGGGATGGCATATGAGAAGCAAATGTAGTTTTACCACTCTTCTCAGCGCCATAAACATATGTAATATAACCAGACAGGTCACGGCTAACCTTGTGAGGCTGTAGAGCCATCAAATCAATACCCATTATTTTTTCTCCTTAATATTCTTATCTAATTCAAATGGTTTCAAGATTTCATCTAATAGTTTTTTATCAATATAAAAATCATCATAATAAAGGGGCATTTCTGAACGATGGCCCCGAATTGGGGCCTCGTTATCTGAATGGCTCATTATTAGAAATTAAATTCTGCCTTAGAAGAAGCAGCAGCTGGAGTAGTCTGGCCCTTAGAAGCCTTATACTCATCACGACGCTGTTTCATAGTTGCCAGATAGGTTTCACGATTTGCAATCGCTGTAGTCAACTCAGAAGCAAGAATAGTATCTTCACTATCCCACTCATAAGGCTCTTTGGCTGCACCAGTAATTACGAAATCCTTGCGGGTGCTCTGAACCTCGCGCACAGAGTCTTCACCAAACGCAGACTCTTCACGAATCTCACGCTTAATAACCTCAGACACCTGACGGCCCCAGACCTTAGTGAATACAGGATTAGAAGTAGTAGCTCCCAAATCCTCAAAATAAGCCATAGCACCAGCATTAGTAGCAGTGAACTCAACAGGCAAAATTTCATTACGGAAGTTAAATACAACACCCTTAATAACTGCCTTTTCAGGAGTCTTACGCTCATCATCAGCATCAATATGAGTTACTTGAGTAATAACCATATCGCACTTAAATGTATTACGGTCAGTCTCCTTTTCAGCCAGAACATTGGTAGTATGAACGAATCCACCCTCATTAGTCTTTACACTAACAAGCTCTTCTTTACCATTACGGTCAGTATAGAACTCATTCAAACCAATAGCGGAATCAACACGAAGCTTAGCAGCCTTATCAGCACCATCCTGCATATATGTTCCTACTACACCATCAATAATATTCTGGAGCAGAGAATAGGTAGCATTTGCTCCACCCTTTGCAGTCTTCTCAGTTACATAGGTAAAATGAACAGGAACAATATTAGTCATAGCATCATCAGTTGCAATACTAATAGTTCCAGAAATAAAATTAGTTCCGGGAGCTTTAGAGTTAGGGCCAGTTACCTTAGCCTCTAGAGCATGCTCGTATAGAATTCCTTCAATGTGAGTCTCATTCTTTACTTTCATCATAATATTATATTCTCCTTAATTAATCAACAATTTCAAAATTCTTACCTTTATCTGTTAATACATAAATTACGGGGTCTTGACCCACTTTTTCTACAAACCCATCAGAAACAAGTTTTCTGAAAGCGCCAGATACTGCTCTAGATGAAATTACCAATCCTTCGGCTACTTCACGAGCTTTAACCATTGGCATTTCTGGATGTTCCCGCATCCACAGAATAATTTTTTTACCATTTTCTGTGAATGTTGGTTTTTCAATCTCTTCAGTTTTTTTAAACGATTCCCAATAAAAGTGAGCATCTTCATTCATTTCTACTGGATTATTTTTTGTAGCTTCAATCAATGTCTCAACATATTTAATAAATTCAATTTTTTTACTCATAATTAATTTTAATTAACTCACTTTCTCTTACTTTATATAAATATTATATCATTTTTTTTAAATAAAATCAAGAATTAGTTAATTAATAGTTCCTAAGCATATGGCAGAGTTTCTATCCATCTACAAAATGCTCGCCACTCAGGTAGACGATGATCTTTTCGTTGCATATAAATATTTCTTAAACAACGATAATTAGTAGTCATTCGCGCAGTTAGCATAAATCCAGCAGGATTAGAATAAAGAATTTCTAGATATGCATCTTTTAACCATTCAGTTAAATCTTCTCTGCGCTGGTCATCTTTGGGGAATGAATCTCTAAGATCAGTAATTTTATTATACTCATTTACCTTAGATTTCATAATCTCAATAATACGCGAATCGACATATTTATTATATTGGTTATCTAAATCAAATTTAGTAATACGATGCATTGTAGACTGTGAAGATACAAATTCAAGGAATCTATAACGTTCTGCTTCTACCCAAGCTTTATTACTAAATGTTAAATCAAAATTAACACGAATACCAGTCATAAATTGAGCATGTGCTCCATTACCAGTTTTCGTAGCATTTACCAAATTTTGGCAACGAGCCAAATCCTTTTCAGTAATATCCCTATTAGGAATGATAGTTCTCATTGGGTATCCAGAAGCTAGAATACTTTTTTCCAAATCATAAATATCTACATTACTTACAATATCTTTATAATCCATTTTAATCCTCATTACTTAGAGTATAGCCGCTGAGATTATGTCCAAGAGATTTGACGAAGCAATCAAGTTCATCAACAAATACCATACTACCTTTTGGATAATTTCCATTTACATAATCATAATATGAAATAAAATTAAGACCAATAATTCCATAACCTTCAGCTTTAGTTTTCATCGCATTAGGATTAGAGCAGGCAATAATAGCATTTTCCTCTTTAGCTAGCAGCATTAATCTACTTGTTTTTCCAGTACCACGTTTATCAATTATTCTATACATTATTTTATACTATACCCAAATTCTTTGGCTTTAAAAAAATCTTGCCAATAATCTTCGCGTTCATCTAATTTTGAACGTTCACATTCTTCTATTACTTCAAATGAAAAATTCTCTACACCAATAGCCTTCATAGCTGGGTAGAGTTTATTTTTAGTAACTGGGTCTGCGCCCAAGCCACGTTTAATATGTTGTTTCCAACGTTCGGCTAAATTGGCCGCTTGCCCCACATAACACATCTAATTAGTTAAATTAGTAATTTTATAAATTCCAGTATGAGTTCCAGAACCAATTACACGACCAATTAAATCTGTGGTAGGTTTTTCATAATAACATTTCCAAATGACTTTATTAAGAGGTTCAGGATTTCGTAAATGTTTTTCAACTTCACGCAATTCTTTAATCTCGTCTAAATCCTCTTTTGGGATTGTTAATTTATAAAAATCACTTTGAGAACGAATTTCTTCGGCTCTTTTACTTGCTTCTACAGAAGCATTTACTTTTTCAGATTGTTCTTTAATCGCCAAATCTAATTGTTCTAATTCAATTTTCTTTTGGTTAATTAAATTAGAAATAGATAGCGCGCAATCAGCCATCATTTCTTTGTAATCATTCTAATACTATTCAGTTTGAGTGGTATAATAATTACTCGCATTTTCTAATGATTTATCTAAATTAGTCTATGCTATTTCCATATTTTTTTGATAAAATATGTCGGCTGATTCTTTAGCTTGCTATTCTAACGAAAAAATACTAGATTGAACTTCGTCTCTCTTCGCTTGAAGCGAAGCTAATCCAATCTGTAATTGTTTAGTCTCATCCTCTAGTCGCTATTTTTCACCAATTAAATTATTATTTAATCGTTCGACGTCTAAATTATACTCTTGCGTTTTTTTAATTTTAGGCTAGAGTATAAAATAGACAATAACTCCACCAAGAATGAGCGATAATATACAAAATAAATAGGGCATATAAAATTAAAAGGGGTAGAAAAATCTACCCCTTATTTTATACTATTAATTACTCAGCGTCAGGAGCATCGGGGTCGAAGCTCATGCCAGCAGGAGTCAGAGACAGGAACTTAACCTGCTTATGAGTACCATCCTCCAACTCAATCTCAGCAGGAGTACGGATACCCAAACCCTTGCGCTGGATAGCGGAAGTGAAAATACCATCAACAGAACGCTTCTCAAAACCCAGAGCGTCAGCCACATCAGCAGCGGTCACGTTCTGACCATTGATTTCCTTCAAATAATTTAGAACCTTCTTAGAATTCTCTTTCATAGCCATAATAATAAATTCTCCTTAAAATTAAATAATTATTTTTTTTCTAGTTTGTGTAAATATTATATCAAAAAATTTTTTCTTTGTCAAGAATACGTAGCAAGAAGTTCCTGAACCATCTCGTCGATGATTGTAATATCATCAAGACTATCAACATGACTTGATAGAGTCATAATTTCCATTTGAGCTCGTTGAATTTCATCTTGATTATCACTTGTCTAAATAATATGCTCCGCTTGAGCAATCTTTTTTGCGAGATTTTTTAGTTCTTTACGCTTCATTTAAAAATTTTCATCCTTAATTTTTACAATCATATTATATACAATTTTTTTCGGAAAGTCAAAATATAGTATCTATTAGGCAGTCTTCAAAATTTTTATCATCCCTGAAACATTTAAAGAACCCATGTCGTAGTGTATGGTCAGTATTATTTTTTTCCATACACTGGATTGAAACAACACGATTGAGATACTTATCAGGATTTTTTGCGAAATCAGCCTTCAAATCATCTGTTAATCCAGATGATACAGTTCCGATTTCTACAATTTTACCCTCATTATCCAAGGCTCCAAGTCGCATAGATGTCTTCCACCCATAAAAATAGGGTTTGGTGACTGGCATATAATATTTTTCATCATCGCTTATTAATTGAGTTCCATAATTTATATTACTACGATTTTGAGTATATTTATAATAATAATTACCACTTAACAATCGAGGATTAACCCAACCAGCAAAACAATGGTCTTCTTCAAAACAATTATAAAAACTTGGTTCTTCTACTTCCCAATATTGCCAGCTCTGAATTTCTTTACCATTATAATATTTAGTCGCGTCTTCAAACCCAATACAAATACAATCAATAAAATCCATTTTTTTAATTTTAACTGAAGACCAAGCCGGACGTTTATCTGGCACATAAATAGCATCTTTCTTCTTAAGAACGACGCCTTCTTCGCCTTTATCCAATGCGGAGGCTGTAAATTCTTGGATATTAGAAGTTTGTGCTTCAGCTAATTCTAAAAAATGGTATTGAGATAAATTAAATTTATCCCAGATTGCTTTGAGAACCTGATAGCGTGTCCAAGCACCCTTGTCTTGTAAATCGACTCCATTATATCTAATTACATCATGGAGATAATAATGAATTAGACCGGACGACTGCTGACGTGTAATCGCTTCAGGAGCTAAACATCCCATAATTTTAGTCACATCTTTAGACGTTTTACCTGGATAATAGATTTCTCCGATTAAGATAGTTCCAGAAGGAAGACAATCTAATGCTACAGCAATGTGAGGAACATTATCAAGTTTTTCAGTTAGAATACCGGTATTGGCGCTTACATTACGACTAAATAGATAGCTATGATGCTCAGTTTTTTCAAATTGATACCAATAACCATCTTTTTTCAATTCCGCAAAATAATCGCCACTATTGCAAACTTGCGGGAACATATTCTCTTTTCCATCTGGAAGTTTCCAGATTTTCATCGCCTGAATACATTGCGCTTCAGGGGCAAATTTATCAATTAATTCTTGTGAAAAACTCATTGCTTTCTCCTTCTTTTATCTTATATACATATTATATAATTTTTTTTCTAAAAAAACAAGTTGAGGAGCCTAAACTCCTCAACTTAATTATACCTTAGTGATTGATTTAATGCGACTATTACGAATTAATTGATTACCAACAGATAACCGACTTTGTAGAGGAATATCCTTCGCGGATACGCAAATTGTTGATTTATCTCCAACAATTAATATATTATCTTCATCAGCAACCAATGTTGCTCCAACAATATCGCCACTTACATTACTGGCTTTATATCCTGCGATACCTTTACCAGCACGTTTCTGAGCGGGGAATTCGGTTAAACTAACCTTTTTACCACTACCACTCTCAGTAAAAATAGCTAGAGTATCTGTGTTATGACGAATCGGCAATGCGCTAACAATTTCATCACCTTCATTGAGCCCAATACCCTTTACACCGAAGGATGCACGAGAAGTAGGTCCAATTTCATTAGAATTAAATCTAATAACATTACCCTTTTTTGTAATTAATAGAAGCTCTTCATCCTTAATCAAGGAAACCAAGGCTAGCTTATCGCCTTCTTTAATTGAAACAGCGGCGATACCAGTTTTCTTTTTAGTTTTCACATATTCTTCTAGAGGAGTCTTCTTGACTAGACCATTTTTACTTACGAACAATACAAATTTGGCATCAGTATCCCGATAAATTGAATACATTGTAGCTGGCTCTTCATCGGGCATCATATTCACTAATGCGCGAATTGATAAACCTTGTGATGTATTTGTTCCTACTGGAATATCATTAACTAATAGACGATACATTAGACCCTTATTAGAGAAAATCATTAGAGAATCAATAGTATTAGTTCGTAATACACAAGAAGTAATATCATCTTGTGATTTTATACCCTTACCATTTTTCTTTTGAGTGCGGAATGATGTAGTAGGAATGCGCTTAATAGTTCCACCTTCTGTCATTACTACAACACACTTTTCAGGTTCGACTTCCGCAATCTCTTCTTCTTCTTTTAGAGTTGCTTCAATCTGAGTAATAACAGTTCTGCGCTCATCACCATATTTATTTTTAATTTCTGTGAAAATTTTTCTCAATTCATCTGTTGGGTCTTTGAGAATTAACGCTAATCTATTAAATTCTGCTACTAATTCTTCTTTATCAGTATTAATTTGTACTTTCTCTAATTTTGCCAAACGCGCTAACTTCATATCAAGAATAGCTTTAGCTTGAGCTTCAGAGAGATTATACTTTTCCATTAATGAAGTTTTAGCTGCCGCAGAAGATTCAGATTGTTTAATTAATTTAATTACATTATCAATATCTTCTAATGCGATTAACAATCCTTCTAAAACATGAATTTTAGAAGCAATTTTATCTGAATCATATTTAGTTTTACGAAGTAAAATATCTTTTTGATGGTCAATATAAATTTCAATTAACTCTTTGAGATTTAATAACTTAGGCTTTTTATTAACTAGAGCCACTTGATTAAAACTATATGTATCTTCAAGTCGAGTTAATTTATATAATTTATTAATAATAGGATTGATTGCAACTCCTTTTGCCAATTCAATAACAAAACGAACGCCATCCTTATTACTTTCATCTCGAACTGCTACAATACCATCAAGTTTACCAGCTTCACATAATTTATCAACTTCAATAATTAAATCATCTTTTGATACCTTATATGGCATTGAAGTAAATACAATAGTATCATAACCATTTTTACTTTCAACAGTATAATCGGCTCTAACACGAGCGCGGCCTTTACCAGTCATATAAGCATTGCGTAGTTCATCTTTATTAATTAATGTTGCTCCAGTAGGGAAATCTGGTCCTTTAACATATTGAAGCAAATCATCAATAGAACAATCTGGCTTGTCTAGAACGCAAATAATAGCATCCATAATTTCAGTTAAATTATGAGGAGCAAATGAACAAGCCATAGCAACTGCGATACCAGTAGTACCATTTACCATCAAATGAGGAATACGACCAGGTAAATATACTGGTTCATCTTCTATGTCAGTATAGGCAAGTTGCCAATCAACTGTATCTTTCTTAATATCTGCCAGCATTTCTTCTCCAATAGGAGATAGCTTACATTCAGTATAACGATAGGCTGCTTCTTGGGCGCCATCACGTGAACCATTATTACCATGGAAGGCAATAGGAGGATAACGCATTGTCCAAGGCTGGCTCAAAATACATAATGCTCCATAAATAGAACTATCACCATGGGGATGAAAACGACCCATCGTATCGCCGACCGGTTGCGCGCACTTAACGAATTTTTTATTATATGCGTATCCTTTATCAAACATATCATATAAAATTCGTCTTGCTACTGGCTTTAATCCGTCTTCAGCTGAAGGAATTGCGCGGTCTGTAATTACACTAACACTATAATCTAAGAATGATTGTTCAACTTCATGAATAATTGGTGTTTGAATAATATTATTTTCCAATTGTAGCTTCCTCCTCTCCAGTAGCTAATTTATCAGCCAATTCATTCCATTTATGGCCCGAATGACCTGAAATTTTTCTTAAATCCATTCTTAATCCCATATTATATAAACGATCAAATGCCTTAAACAAATCAACATTTTCTGGAGCTCTTTTATCTGTTGGTTTTATCCAGTTAAATGTTTTCCAATTCCACATCCAAGTATTAATTGCATTAACACAATATGCAGAATCACTATACACAATTGGATTATATTTACCATATTCAGAGAATGCGTATAAAATTGCTTTTAATTCTTCGCGATTATTTGTTGTACCAGTGTCACAATCTTTGCGGTATGTAGTTACTAATTCATCATCTTTAGTAATTACGACGCCGAATCCTCCTGAGCTATTCTTTGTACCATTTCCACGACAAGAGCCATCAGTATAAATGATATAACTCATAGAACACCTCTTAAAAATGGATTTTGGTCATGCTCAGAAAATATTGTAAATTCTTTAACAAAATAATCGTTAATTACATTTACTGTATTATTTGGAAATAATTTATTTAATGCCTAATGAATTTCACGTGCTTCATCTACATTAACATCTTTCCCTAAATGAGCAATAATAATATCACCAGGATATAAATTAACTACATTAATTTTAATATTCTCACACATCGACATTAGCCCTTTCTGCGTATTTTTCAATAAATGCCTTACGAGGACCAACTGCTTCGCCCATTAAACTAATAAATGTAGTTGCTACTTGTTCTGCATCTTCCATAGTAATTTGCTTTAGAGTACGAGTTTCTGGATTCATAACAGTTTCTTCCATTTCATGAACATCCATCTCACCTACATGTTATTCCAATATCACTATTGGCACTGACTATTTCTTCACTCAGGCTTACGTATTAACTGCCTTCATTGTGCTCACCTTTTTGAAATGCGTATCAATAGCATTTCTACTCCCCAACAACGGGGATAGTCGATACAGGTTAAACTATGATATTTTTCCAATTCTAATAAGTCCATACGTTTGTAAATGAACCATATGTTATTTTATTAGAATAGTCTTTATAAACTTCTCTTATATTTTCGCCATTTTTACGACGCCATCTGATTTGATATACATCGTTTTCATTTAAACGAGAGCGACCATTTTTACTACCACTATTTGATGTATTGTGTTTATGAAAATTTTTATTCTCCTCAGTAAATACTTCTGGCATAACATTTTTCCATGTTTCTCCATTCCATATTTTATGAAAACCTGATTCTCCAATTAAATCTTTATAATCTTCATAAACTTCATTTTTTCGTTCATGATTATTATATCGAGAACGAATATTAACAACATCTTGTTTAGTTAATTTATGGCTAGGATGGCATTCTTCAGCATTGAATTGTCCTCCCGGTGTCATATTATATTGGTCAGGATAAGTATTATAGTATTTAATATAATACTATTCTCGTTCATTTAATTGAGCCATTTCACATTCTTCTAATATTTCAAATGTAAAATTTTCTAACCCAAATTCTTGAATAGCCTAATATAATCGTTTATTAGTTTCTCGTATCCAATTGTATTTAGTTTTATGTTCTTTAAAACGTTCTTCAATTTGGACACTCTATCCAATATAAGAAAAATTATTTATTTTATTTGTAATTTTATATATACCTATCATTACATTACCTCACTTTATTAGTAAGATAATATCATAGTTTCTTCCCACGAGATTATCTTCATTTATATTTAAATTTTATTCATTTCAAGATTTCTTGAAATGTCCAAATTTTGAAGACTGCCTCGTTAGCCTATTATTATTAATAGACCCCGCTGATAAGCGGAAAAGTGAGTAGGGGCCAGACCTTCTTCTTACCCCTTCATACGTCCTAATTCAAATTGACGGTTCATTGATTTACGGAATTCTGTTAATGCTCGTTCATCTTTTAAATATTTAATATTGGTTCCCCAAGTAGCTTTAAATAGAGGAGGAACAGCAGTATAAATATAACCCTTTTCCAGGAGCTCCGGCGCAAATTTCCAAATAAATGTTAAAAATAAAACACGAATATGGCTACCATCAACATCAGCATCAGCGGTAATAATAATTTTACCATAACGTAATTTAGATTCATCAACAATAACTTTACCATTTTGAACTTCCAGTCCAAATGCATCAATCATTGCGCTAATTTCATTATTACCTAATGCTTTATGTAAATCTGCTTTTAAGGTATTAATAATCTTGCCTTTTAGGGGTAAAACTGCTTGAGTATTACGATTTCGCGCATTTTTCGCGGGTCCTTCGGCGGATTTACCTTCGACGATAAATACTTCGCAATTTTTTCTATCCTTACTATTAGCATCACTCAGAATACCAGGAAGCATAGCACGTTTTTTTGTATCAGCTTTACGGACTGTTTCTTTAGCTTTCTTCGCTTTTTCTCTTGCGGCGCGAGCCAATAGAGCTTTATCAACAATAGCTTTAGCATCTTTTTCATTTGACATTAGCCAAACTTTTAAATCTTTGGAAACAAGTCGCTGAACCATAGTGCGCGCTTCACTACTTGATAGAACATCTTTAGTCTGGCCTGAAAATACTGGGTCTGGCATAATAAATGAGAGAACTAGAGTCAATCCCTCTTTTAATTCTTCACCAGTAATATTAGCATCTTTATCTTTCAAGAGTCCTTTTTCACGGGCATAATCATTAATTGATGTTGTTAATGCTGTGCGGAAACCAGTCAAATGAGTTCCGCCACTATTAGGGATAGAATTGGTATAGAGTTTATAAGTATCGCTATAAGTATCATTATATTGAAGTGCGATTTTTACACCAATTCTATCCTCTGTATTTTCAGTATAAAATACAGAAGTAAGAGTAGTTTTTTTATTATTTAAATCTTTAATATAGTCTAAAATACCATTTTTAGAACTAATTGTTTCTTCTGGTTTATCTTCAAATTTTAATGTGAAGAGCATTCCAGGAGACAAATAAGCTAATTCTTGAATTTGCTTTTTCAGAGCATCATAATCAAGTTTAATACCTTCCTTGAAAATGGTAGCATCTGGACGGAATTTTACCCAAGTTCCTGTATTTTTATCGCTATATTTTTCTTCTTTATAACTAATTAATTTACCACATTTAAATGAAGCACTTGCGCGCTTTCCATCTCTAAATGAGATAACTTGAAATTGTTCAGATAATGCGTTAGTTGCCTTTGCACCGACGCCATTCATACCACCAGATGTATTATATCCAGTTTTTCCATTACTATCGAATTTAGCACCGGTGTGTAGTTTTGTATAAACATTTACTAATGTTTCACTACCATCTTTTGCTTTACCGAATGGAACACCACGGCCATTATCTTTAATTTCAATATCACCATCTTTATTGACAGTAATATTACATTCAGTACAATGACCATTTAAATATTCATCGACAGCATTGGAAATAATTTCAAGGGTAATATGTCTTACGCCATCAGGTCCGACTGAACCAATATACATACCTGGTCTAAGTCGAATCGCTTCAATGCCTTCAAGCGTTTTTATGTCTTTTACGCCATAATCAGACATTTATTAAATCTCCTTCCAATTATTTCTTTTTTTTATATTTTTTCTTTATATATTTATATTATATCAAAAATTTTTAGAATTGTCAAGAAATCGTGGCTAAAATTGGTTGAATTTTCTTCAAGTCATCGAGCGAGGTGTTTGCGAATGAAATGCGCGCATAACCAGGCATATTATAATTCTCGCCAGAGAGAATGTAAATATCTTGTTCTGCCAATTCTTTAAATGTCTTATCAAAATCTTTTACTGGCACACAAAAATAAAATCCCGCATCAGGTGCCTTCCAGCCGCATGATTCCGCTAAATAATCTCTACGAGCTTTATAATCAACAATTCTATTGTCAATAATATTATCCCAATTATATTCTACTGCCTTTTGGATAAGAGAATTAGGAGGTCCAATAGTGTTAGACTTAATATAAATCATATTAGATGCAATCATACTATTACCACAAATTGCATATCCAAAACGCCATCCAGTCAGAGAATATTTTTTAGAAAAACTTTTAATTACAACAGTATTGGGCCACATTTGCGCTGACATATAACTAGTTTTTTCTTTGTCATAAATAAAATCTTCATAGACTTCATCTACAATAAGATAAAAATTATTTTCCTCAGCTATATCCACAAGGCGTCGAATAGTAGATGGGCCATAAATTTTTCCTGTTGGGTTATTCGGATTGTTTAGCACAATTGCTCGCGTATTCGGATTGACAAAATTAGAAATTTTTTGTAAAATTTTAGTGAAGTCAGATAAATCGATATATCTAACCACACCACCAGCATTTCTAATCATATCAGTATAGCATGACCAAGTGGGTCCGCATACGATATATTCATTTTTCTCAGTATCTTTTTTAGTTGCTTGAATGGCAAGATTAATAAGTTCTTTTGCGCCATTGCCAATAACAACGCGAGTGGGATGGCTAGGATAAATTTTTTGACGCAAACTTTGATATCCTGCTACTGGACTATAATTATGGATACCCATATTCATAGCATATGACAATCCACCCATAATACGAGGAGGGACTGGATAATCAGGGTCGCCAGTAGCTAAATTATAAACAGTTTCACCATGTTCTATTCTGGTTTTGATAATTAAATCAATTTCAGAAGGTGTAAAACTCATAAAAATCATACTCCTTTATTAATTTAATTATATTATAACAAATAAATTAAGAAATAGCAAATAAAAAAAATAAGGGTTAGCGAATTAATTCGCTAACCCTGTAAACAGATTATCCAACTGGATCTTGAGAATTTCCAGAAAATTCATTAATTATATCATCGGTTGAAACATCTTGATGAGGATAGGTTGTATTAGCATAAGCATTATCGATACTTCGTATAATACTTTCAAATTTAACACCATCCTTTGTATTTTCTAACGCGGCTTTTTTGTAATAAAATACTTGGCTCACACCATATGCACTCCAAGGGAATGCTGCCATAGCGGTAAGCCAAGGTAATTCACCAAAATACTATTTTATTACACAATAAAATGCCAATACAATAAAACATATGGTAGTTATCCATATTAATATAGATTCTTGTATCAGTAAGGTTTTTGAAAATTCTTTTTTCTTCTAACGCATATCTTTTTTAGCCATAATTATTTCTTAGTTGTATAGGCAAGATCAATCCATCCGGCACCACTTTTCAGTTTACCGAACCCATTTTTCTCTTCAACTATAGTATAAGCGCCTTTATTCAAAACCATTTTTACTTTACTAGTATTATTTGGTTGAGCGCGGACATTTAATTTTTCAACATTAACACGAACTACATATGGTTTAAATGGCTTAGCTGGAGTATAAATTACTTTACCTTCAGCATCAAATACTTTATAATCTCCGCCCAGTTTATCACAAGCTTTTTTGGCATTGTCTAATGAACTATATGCTCCCATTTGAGTTTTACTATCAGCCCAAGTTTTACGAATACGATATAATTGAACTTTAGTAGTAGATGAATTAGGAGTATTTGATGGAGTAGATGAAGATGTAGTATTCATTAATTTAGCTACATCAGCGCGAACTGTTGCCATTGATTTACCAAATTTGGGGAACCAATGGTTGATATCACCATGATTTGATCCTAAGCCCAAAGCATTACTATCAGCATGACAGAGAATTGTAGGAACGTTTACGCCCTTGAAATTAACTGTGCCATTTGGATCAATATTGTATTTTTTGCATAGATAAGCTGTTAACTGACAAGCTTCTTCATATACTTGTTTGAGATATGCTTCATTAGCTAATCCATCTTCACAGATTTCAAATTGAATCCATCCATCATTACAAGAGCCTTTTGGACCGCTACCACAGCCCCAAGGACGATAATCCCAAGGCATAGTTTGAACGCATCCAACAATTCCATCACCCATTTTACCTACCCAGGCATTTAATCCAGCTTGACGAGTAATATGATTCCAGTCATTTTTATTTACATTTTTACCTAATTTTGCGATTGCTTCATTATACCCTGCATCGCCTTCATAGGGCTAAACATAACGCTTTAACCAAGTATTATTGGCACCAGTACTATGCCATAAAACTCCTTTAATTTGCATTTTACCTGTACCCTTATAGCAAGTGCTATTTTTCTACATACAAACAAATGGAGGGTTATTATCTGTATATTTTAATTTACTATTCATTGTAGGTTGTGTAGCTTTTTTCAATGTTGTCTGAATTGCTGTTAGAGTAGCTGGTCCAGCAATTCCATCAACCTTTAATCCATTTTTCTATTGGAATGAACGCACAGCGGCTTCAGTTCCAGAACCAAAATCTCCATCTGCTCCAGCAGAACCACAAGAATAACCCAGAGAAATTAAATTATTTTGTAGAGCGCGTACAGCGTCATTTCTATCTCCGCGTTTAAGTAGAGCTGTTGTAGAAGTGGCTGAAGTATCACGTTCATATGATGGAGGCATAGTTTTTAGAGTCCAATATGCTGGACGACCATAGCCACGAATATTGCCAGCGCCGACAATTAGAGTTCTACGTTTAACACTATCACTATAATTGCCTTCAATAGTAGTAATTACATTATTGTTTACTCGTTCTACAATACCAACATGGTCAGCAGAACCATCATTAGGTTGAGTAGATTTGTCCCAATTATAAAAAATATAATCACCAGGTTCAGGAGCTTTAGTTCCATCTTCTTCCCACTTACTTACTGAATGGTTTTTAAATAATTGGACATGTTTCTCGCATCCTACTTCTGTTGGAATAATATCTGTTAGTCCAGCTTTAATTGCTATAGCAGATGCGAATCCAGAGCACCAAGAGTCAGTATATTTTAATGCATAACCACGAGCTAATGGTTTATGAGAATTGTATAAATCTACAATTTTTTTATGACTACCATCAGATTCTTTGCATCCAATATATGACTGAGCTAAATAAACGACGTATTCACGCCAAGCTTTTTCAATAGCAGTCATTTAATCATTCCTCTCTTAAAAAATTATATATAAAAAGAGACACCCCGAAGGATGTCTCTCTATATTGGCTTATTACATTTTTTGAGCGATTTCTGCAATTTTACTACGATGAATAGTTTTTAATTCTACTTCACCATATACATCGCTACCTCTAAATACCTTAGAAGCTCGACGCATACCATTATTTGCGCCAGCAAAATGTACGTCATCAACCTAAGTCTAAGCATCGCCGTCAATAATACAAATACTATCTTCGCCAATGCGCTGTAAGGCTAATTTCATTAGAGTAATATCAAGGTTTTGAGCTTCTGAAATATAAATACCAGCATTCATACCAGTAGTATCATAACCTCTAATATCTGACATAGGCAGTAGAATTAATTTTTCACGATCCATTAATTCTTCAACCGCGATTCTATCTCCTAATTTACTAATTAATAGATTACCGATTTGAGAATCAAGAAGTTTTTCATCTCGACTGCCAGGATAAAAACCTAGTTTAGCAGAATTTTTAGTCGCTACAGTATTACAGAAAATAATAACTTTATCAATCTAGCCGCGGTCAAGCATATGTAGTAAAAATCCAAGAGCAAGATAGGTTTTACCTGTTCCTGCTGGACCTTTTAACATAGTAATTTTATTATTTACTAAGCTATCGCAAGCGAGCTATTGATAAGCATCGCCTTTAATTGGCTTGACTTCACCGAACCATCGTGAATTAAATGATTTATAATCTAAATGTCGATAATATTCGCCATTCCAACATAGGCGGTCTACAATTTCTCCTTCTGTATTCTTAACGAGGATATATTCGCCCACTTGGAGATTCCATTCATTTTCACTTGGGTTAGTATAAAAATCTCCCATACAATCATCGGACATAGTAATTTCTTTATATCCAGTATAATTGTCAGGTTTATCTTCTTCTAATGATTGGACATTAGAAGTAAATACTCGTGCAATACTCTTTAAGGCTAAATCATTAGTAATAAATACTATTTTTTCTTCTGGAAATAATCGCACACATTCCAAATAACAACTAAGAATTTTTGTATCATTGGTTAATTCAAAATCTCTTTGTGTTATATTTTGAGCATATGTATTTTGGTAATTAATAATTAAATATTGACCAAAATGCTCATCTAAATCGTGGAGAAGTTGACGAGCTGAAAATTTTACATTATCATCTTTATTAGTTGATGTTTTTATATTTTCTAATTCTTGTAATGTAATTGAAGAAATAATAAAATCTTCTGGTTCATCAAACAAATTCCCCGCTCTCAGAAGCAGGCTACAGGTATCATAGAATTGTCTTGTTTTTATCATTCAGTATCTTCCTCTTCTGTTTTAGATTCTTCTTCCTTTTCAACAATAAAACCGATTTTTTTAACTGTTGCAGTAGGATTAGAAAGGGCCTTAATGCGAGCCTCGCTCTCAGAGATTTTTTCAGCACACGCTTGTTTAGGACATTCTAACCAAGTTAAAAATACTTTAAGCAATCCATCAAAACAAGGAACAATATAATCAGAAAAAATTATACCAGCGAGAAAAACTAATAAATATTCGATAGTATGTTCACCCTTCCGTTTCTAAATTTAAATTTTTAGATACGAATATTAATTTGAATTGTCCGTTGCCCCGCTCTTCAGACGAATTCTTTTATATAATTTATCCTTTTCCTTGATATATCCATGTAAATACTATTGCTCATTAGCAATAGCACGTTTACACATCATTAAATCTTCTTCAAGATTTTTAATTTCAGAATTTAATCGTCTTGAAAAATAATTAGGGGTATCACTTTCCCAGACTGCTAATGTTGATTTAAGATGATTTAATGCTTCTAATTTTGGTAGAATTTCACAATTTTTTACAAATTTTAAATATTTTTGATGGGCGCGAGACTCAGCAATAAAACACCCAGTTTTTTCACTCATAAAATCTTCATCATCTGGATGGCAATGAGCCTATCCTACGAAATAATGGTCCTTATACTCAATTACACATAGAGTTTGACCATTATCATATT
>ERZ857629.103-NODE-103-length-129353-cov-18.270244_pt1 | contig 129353 bp, 116 predicted proteins | sample MGYA00519700_ERZ857629 | MGnify/ENA primary metagenome ERZ857629 (study PRJEB31778, sample SAMEA3449351) | human gut metagenome | biome: human gut; feature: human-associated habitat; material: faeces | place: United Kingdom | collected 2010/2012 ... | reverse complement strand
ATTGTAATAGATATGTATTCTCCTTATATTTCACTTATAAAGAAAATGTTTCCAAATGCTAACATTATTATAGATAAATTTCATTCAGTTAATCTTATTTCTAACTCATTAAATAAAACAAGAATCAAAATAATGAAATATGATAGAAAGAATTATAATAAACTCAAAAGATATTGGCACTTATTATTAAAATCACAAGATGAATTAGATGGCACAAAATGGAAAAGATGGTGGTGCTTCGACAATTTAATGACACAATCTGATGTAGTTAGTTATTTAATAAACATTAATTCACAATTAAAAACAACATATGAAATATATCAAAGTTTATTATATGCATTAAAGCATAACAATTATAAAGAATTAGAAATAACTTTAAACGCAAAATATGACAATATATCTGACTATATGAAAACATCAATAAAAACATTGAAAGAATATTTACCATATATTAAAAACACATTAAACAATACGTATCATAATGATTATGTTGAAGGTAATAATAATTTTATTATAGTATTAAAAAGAATAGCCTTTGGATTTAAATCATTTCATAGATTTAAAGCAAGAATTATGATATGCAAAAATTTATTATATATGAAAAAAGCAAGTGCAAATTAGCACTCACTTATTCAAATTTCTTTATCATTATTTTGAGTTACACCCACTATTTGACAAAGAGCCATATATTACAAATTTTTAATAGAAAATAGTAGTAGTATGATGATATGGTAAAACATTTTTTTTCTTTCTTCCCATTTGCCATATTAAATTGTCTAACTCAATAGAATTAATAATCTTCCCCCTAGTTTGTAGTTCTTTCTTCATTATTTCAAGTGCATACAGCATATTTGCCCTTATTTCTATTTCCATTTCACTATTTTGTTCTATTTCTATCTCATTATCAACCATATTTGATAATTTATCATTATACTCTAAAATATCATAAGTTCTCAATGTTCTAGGAATGCCATAATCTGCACACCCAAACATACTGTTTACATTTTTTATATTTTTATTGATCGTATCTGACATATAAAATAAATCATTTACAAGTAATGTTGCTCTTTTATTAAAATGAATTACTTTATTTTTATATTCACTACAATCATCAAAATATTTAAAATTACAAATTATATAATTTAAAAGTTCATAATCACTTTTTATATCAAAAAGTTCTTCATAAAACTTATCGCCTTTTTCACATATAACACTAACAGTATTTACAAATAATTTGTATCTTGTATCTATCATTGATAATTCACCAAGAGAACTAGAAAAAATATTTTGAAATTCTTCAAAAGATAAATGGTACAAATAATTTATGTCTAAAAAATTTTTATTATTCTCTACTTCATCTATAATTCTCAAAAATAATGCTTCTGACCCTTTAACTTCTTCATTATGATATACAGCCTTATATTTAGGTTTTTGCCAAAAACAAAAATTAAGACTTTCTATTATAAATACTAACAATATTTTTTCTTTTTCATCCAATTTTAAATCAAAATCAGCAAACCAATGTTTATAATTTGGCATTCCAAAATTTGAAATAAATTCACTCAATTTTTGATAATTAATTTTTACATATCTACTATTATCAACTACATATTTAATTTCATCATAAATATTATTCATTTTTTCTCCTAGTAATCTTCTATTATTTTTGAAGTAGAATCCATATCACTGCCAAAATTACTATAATCTTCTAAAAATTGAGATACAATTGGTGGTGATACAACATTTAAACTTTTTAGTTTATCAATGCTAACAAACATAGGTATTTGAATACCACCCTTTCTATTAACATCGTATTCCTCAGGATTACCAGTTCCTATTTCTCCAGCAGTCCTTCTAATTAAAAAGAAATGCTGAACAAAATCTTTCCCTTTAACTTCATACACATATTTTTTTATCTCAATATCAATTCCTAATTCTTCTTTACATTCTCTTTTTATACAAGCTTCTTTAGTTTCGCCTTCTTCTATTCCTCCACCAGGAAAAACATAATATTTTTCTCCATCTCTTTCTCTATAAATCAACAATACATTCCTATTTTCTATTAAAATGCATCTACTTGATATTCTCATTTTTTTACTCTCCTTTTCAAATAAAATTTTTTTATTATTTTATCAGTATTTTCTAACAATTCATTATTTTGCAAACTATTATTACTAACTAATAATATATTATCATATTTTTTTGCAATTTGTTTATAAATTTCATTTTCATAAAAATAAAATTCATAATTAGGGAGTTCATTATTATGTATATTTTTATATCGCCCACAAACAATCTCATAAGGTTCGCTCAATATTATCAATAAATCGGGTTTATATGGAAATGAATCAATATCCTCTATACATTTATTAACACTTTTCTTTTCTTGATAGGATAGTCTAATAAATGTAGAAATATATGATCTATCAAATATAGTTATGCCATCCTTTAATTTCGCCATTTCATAAGCAGAGATATGCCCCACTTCATATATTTTCTTCTGCTGTTCTGGAATCAAACTTCTTGCAAATGGAATATAATTTTGAAACCACTCCGGAACAGATTTAGAAACCTGATAACCATATTTATCTTCTAATTGACTAATTAAAGTAGTTTTCCCACTACAATTACTGCCCTCAATATAAATTATCATTAAAATCACCTTTTAAGAACTAAGATATGCTTTTGATTATTCTTTCTTGAATTAACATCAAAAGAAGATACAATATCATAATCTCTAAAACCTGTTGTCAAATCTATTATTTCTTCTTTGGTAAAAAACTCCTGAGAAAATTCATAAATATCTTTTAAACCATTAAAATTACTCTTAACATATTTTGTTGTTTCAATACCACTTTTTGAATCATATTCCCTAAATATTTCTAATTTCTTATCCTTTTCATCAAAGCCTTTTAGTTTTTTTAATACTTTATCTAATTCTTTGTCCGAAAAATAATATCTACATTCTAGTTCAAACACCAATATCATACCCTTTCTTTTAATTAAAAAGAGAGCAAAAAGATTCTGCCCTCCACCACCGACACTAATTCTGTAATTAGTTATTCTTTTAGAATGTTATTCCAACAATTGTTGCTTATTCTAGTATTTACATACACTCCTGTCAACTATTTTTGATAATTTTTTCCAAAAATTGTGAAAAATGAGTGAAAATGATAGTAAAATAAATAATCAATAATTAGTGAAAATGATAGTAGTTGTAAAAGTATAAAAAAAATCAAATAATTAGTGAAAATGATAGTAATTTCTATTAAAATAATCTCCTGTATTCAAAGGAGGTTATTTTATGTTGAATGAATATGAACAAAAAAAATTAATATAAAGGAGGCAATGACGATATTAAATTTGAAAGAATGCCAGATTTATAGATTAAAAAAAGTGTTTATTACCGAAGGTAAAAATGGTTTTATTCATAAAAATCGTGGTAAAATTAATCCTAATAAAATCAATGAAAATTTAATTGAAGAATTAGAAAATTTATATTTAGATAAACATTATGATTTTAATTTTGAACATTTTTATGGAGATTATGTTTTTGGTAAATATGATATATCTTATGATCCAATGTTAAAAAAATTTACCAAAGATGATATTATTTCTCCACTTGCTCATAAAAATACTATTAAAGAATATAAAGAGAAAATGAAAGAAATCATTAATAAAACTAATTCTGAAGTTAAAGAAGAAAAAATAGAATTATTTCATTCTAGAATTATTGAAGCAGAAAAAGCCCATCCAAGAAGATCCAATAATTTATATGTATTTGGACAAGAAGTACAAATGGATGCATGTCAAAAACTATGGTTTGCTGGTATACCCTCATTTTTACATTTAGCAGTTGATAAAGCCACTAAAAAAGTTCTATTTGGATGGTTTGAATATGAAGAAATCACAAGAGGTTATTTTGTTGTCTTATTTCATATAATTATTAATTATGGAATACCAGTAAAAATAAAAGCTGATAATAGAAGTTCATTTTCTGCTAACAATGTTAAAGAAAAAGAAAAGAAGACATTTATGACCCAATTTGGTAAAGTTTGTGAAATGGTGTTAGTGTTACATCAGCCATAATAATCTCTCCTCCATTCACATTTGAGTAAATGAAAAAGTTGGCACGAATGCCAACTTTATATTGTTTGCAAAAATGTTTGCATAGATATTTCCTTATTTTATAAGGCTTTTGAGTCATTTTGTTTTCAAATTTTTTTGTTTGCAAACAAATTGCAAACATTTTGCCATTTTCAGCACTTTTTTGAATTTTCCAAAATTGCTCAAACCCTTATTTTATGGGCTATTTACCACAACAGTTCTTGTATTTCTTACCAGACCCACATGTACAATGATACTCAGTATTATCGTTATTTATAGTATTTATGGTACTTATGGTATTTGTTTATTTTATTACACAATGCAGATTTGGTATATATAGTATTTGTGGTATTTATAGTACATATAGTATTTATCATCGGATGACAAATAGATGACACTGTCAACATTTTATTTACCATAAATATTATAAATAATATCTAACGATACCACAAATGTACAAATTAATTATCTTCTATTTTTTTAGTTTCAATTAACAACCTATCAAAATCTGAGACATATTTATTATCTTGAATTACTTTGTATTTTTCATATTCACTAAATGCTTTATTTTTAGCTTGTTCATGTGAAATCTTACCTTTATTTTCTAATACTTCATAATGAAAAACTTTTAATGCATTTTCTACTTCGCTTTTCCAATCATTCATATACATAGTGATATTTCTTTCAGCATTATTTTCGGCAATATCTAAAAACAAGTTTACTAAATTATTTAATTTTCTTATTTCTTTTTCATCCAAATAATTTTTAGCAATAATTACATCTGACTTTAATATTTTACCATCAGGTGATTTTTCCCAAGTAGTAAGTCCCATATTTTCTTTTTTTGAGTCTACTCTATTATAAACTATTTCTGCTGCTGTTTGTCCTGTAATGGCAAAATGAAATTTATTTTGAATTGTTTTATAAAATTCTATGGCTGTATCACTGTTTTTATCATAATCTACGGAACACTCTGCAAATATATCAGTAATTTTTTGATAAAACATTCTCTCACTTGTACGAATTAATTTAATTCTTTCAAGTAATCTCTTAAAGTATTCTTGATCTGATTTTCTTGCTTTCATAAATCTTTCATCATTTAAAGCAAAACCTTGAACCATATAATCTTTAATTATTTTATTTGCCCAAGTTCTAAATTTAATTGCCTTTCTAGAATTAACTCTAAAACCAATAGAAATTATCATATCAAGATTATATACTTTAACATTTCTCTTAACACTTCTATTACCTTCAATTTGAACTAGTAAGGAATCCTTACTAGTTGAAGTTTCATCAAGTTCTTCTTCTTTATATATATTTCCAATATGAAGTGTAATATTATTTCGCGTTGTATCAAATAATTTTGCTAAAGCATTTTGGGTTAACCATACATCTTCATTTTCAAGCAATACTTCAACTTTAATATTATTATCTTCATCTGTATAAAAAATTATATTGTGTTCATCACCTATTTGCTTATTCAAAATATCACCTTCTTATATATTTTTTGAATAATCTATTTTTTAGTTTTTATCAGCTTCTTTTCATTATCAGCATAAGTAACACTAAATTTTATTCCATTAGCATTATTTTCCATTGCTTCTTTTTCAAAGTCTATCATATCATCAGGCAGATTAAATGGACTACACCATACTAATTCAGAACATTTTTCTGGCTCAGCTATTCTTATCTCACCTACATATTTTGATACCTCAAAATACACGTCATAATATGGTGGTAATGATTTGTTTTTTCTATTAGCAACAAAAGTATCTACAATATCTTGAGCAGATATTTCTATTCCTAATTCTTCTCTTGCTTCTCTAATTGCCGCTTCATAAGCATTTTCACCTTCAGCAATATGTCCAGCTGGTAATGCAAGATATCCTGGCCATAGTTTTGTTCCTTGTCTTCCTTGTAGTAATACTTCGCCATTTTCATTTTTAATTATTAAATATATTGATGACAAGAATTTTTCTCTTTCTGGCTTTTTATCAAAAGATATGTTGTTTACTTCTATAAATCTTTTTCTAAATTCTTCTTTATTTTCTGCAAGAACTGATATATCATTTAAGAATTTTTTATAATCCAAATCTTCAAAATACATTTTTTCAGTAGCATAACCTTTTTTTCCAAATTTATCTATTATATGTTGTCTCGATTCTTCAATTATTTTATCAATAGCATCATTAGGATTATGTTTAACCCTATAAGCATAAGTTCTTTTTAAAGGTACCTCTAGCAAAGTATTTCTATCTGCTGATGATACAATTTTTCCATATATACTTCTAGGCTCACCTTCCATACTTGCTCTATGATCATGAACAGCTTCAGTCATAATTCTTATTTGTTCTTCGTTGAAAAATTGTTTTAAGTTACCATCAGCAAGTAGCATAATTGCAGAAACCTTTTCATGTTTTTTGGCATCTATATAATGTCCAATGTCATGATAAGCTGCTATTGTATAGACCATATCATAATTAATATCGTCAACTGTACTAGCAAATTTTAAACTTCTATTAATTACATATTTTATATGATCTAAATTATGTGCCAAATCGTTCTTTTCGTAGCAAGGAAATATATTATTTTCAATATATTCTTGTAGTTTTTTATTTATTTGCATATTATTCTACCTCTTCTTTCATTTTTAAAATATATTTTCTTTGTTTTTCTATAAATTTATCTTTATCAGATAATAATTCTCTTATATCATGTAAAAACTGTTCATAAGTGGTATCTCTGAAAAAGAAATTGGCTTTTCCATCTTTTCCGAATTTGCCTAATAGAGCATTATAAGCACCTTCGAATATTTCTTCATCCGTTGCATTAGGATTTTTCTTTTTTCCATAATTATAAGATCTTTCTAAACATTGCTCCACTGAAGAATTTCTAGATGCAGAAGATAGAATTTTACCATAAATACTTCTTGGCTCATTCCCTAATTTTGCTCTTTGATCTTCAATAGCTTCTTTTATTATTAATCTATCTTCTTCGCTAAAAAAAACTTTTAAAAAATCATCATTGTACATTATCTCAGCACTAATTAATTCATGATCTTTTTCTTCATTATTTGTTCTTATATCATGATAACTTATTGCAGTATATAAAATATTCCAATCTATATCTAAATTATTTTCTTCTATTATTTGATAGCTGCGATTTATAACATAATATACCCTATCTCTTCCATCACCAATAAAGTTATTATCATAAAGAGGCAAAATGTTATCTTCAATGTATCTCTTTAATTTTTCATTTATCATATTATTACTCCTCCAGTATACAAATTTGTCATCCATTTTTTGTTTAGGATGACAAATGGATGACAATTTATTAATTTTCTAATTTAGAATTACTTGATTTTTCTTATTTTCCGTGGCATTGTTTGTATTTCTTCCCTGACCCACAAGGACACAAATCGTTACGACCGACCTTGGTACTCTTTTTAGAAGTTTTAACAGTATCTTTACCATCGTTAGTAATTATTTTTTTAACAACTTCTTTTCTTTCTGTATTTTGTCTTATTTCTGATTTTAGTAGATACATTGAAATTTCACTATTAATTTTATTTAACATATTATCAAATAATTGATATCCTTCACTAGTGTATGCTTGAAGAGGATTTTCATTGGCATATCCTCTTAATCCTACACCTTCACGAAGATGACTCATAGTACTGATGTGTTCCATCCAGTTACTGTCAATTACTCTAAGAGAAATGGCTTTCTCAAATTCGTCGATTACTTCTTTAGGTATATCTTTTAATTTTTCTTCGTAATCTTTTAGAACTTTATCATAAATTATGTCTATTACTTCTTGTTCTGATTTACTTTGAATTTCTGATAGATTTAGACGATAATGTTTTAATAAATTTTCGTTTGCTGCTTCAAGTATTTCTTTATAATCGTTATCTTGAAGATGTTTATTGTCTATTAAATGTGACATTACTAAATTAGTAATATATTCTTTAAAGCCGTTTAATACGGTTTCGTGAATTGATTGATTATCTAAAATTTCATTTCTTTTATCATAAATTATTGTTCTTTGATTGTTCATTACATCATCATAGTTTAGAAGGTGTTTTCTAATATCAAAGTTATTTCCTTCGACTCTCTTTTGAGCGGTTTCAACTGTTTTGGCAAACATATTGTTTCTTATTGCTTGATCTCCTGTAAAACCGATACTAGCCATCATTTGTTTATAGCGTTCTGAACCGAATCTAACTAGGAGATCATCTTCAAATGATACGAAGAATTGACTGAATCCAGGATCTCCTTGTCTTCCAGCACGACCACGTAATTGGTTATCTATACGACGTGATTCGTGTCTTTCGGTGCCAATTACACAAAGACCTCCTAATTCTTTTACTCCGGGACCTAATTTGATATCAGTTCCACGTCCTGCCATATTGGTTGCGATGGTAACAGCTCCAATTTCACCGGCTTTAGCAATGATTTCAGCTTCACGAGCATGGTTTTTAGCATTTAATACTTCATGCTTTATACCTTTTTTAGTTAACATTTTACTTAGTAATTCACTGGTTTCTATGGCGATGGTACCAATTAGAATTGGTTGTCCTTCTTTATGTTTTTCTGCTACTACTCTAACAATAGCATTATATTTTCCTTCTTTTCCTGGATATAATAGATCAGTAGCATCTATACGAATTACTGGTTTATTGGTAGGTATGCAGATAACATACATATTATAAATATTTCTAAATTCTTCTTCTTCTGTTTTGGCAGTACCGGTCATTCCAGATAATTTATTATACATTCTGAATAAGTTTTGGAAAGTAATTGTAGCTAGAGTTTTTGTTTCTTGGTTTATTTTTACTTTTTCTTTGGCTTCAATAGCTTGATGTAATCCTTCAGAAAAAGCTCTTCCTTTCATTAAACGACCAGTAAATTGATCTACTATTACTATTTCACCGTCTTGAACAACGTAATCAACATCTTTTCGCATAAAGTAGTTAGCTTTTAGAGCTAGATTGATGTGGTGAACTAAAGCGGTATTGCTAATATCATATAGATTATTTATTTTAAAAGCTTTTTCGCATTTATGAGCACCTTCATCTGTTAGAGAAATGGTTCTGGCTTTTTCATCTTTTATGTAATCGGCATTTTCTTCTAGGGTTTTGGCAAACATATCGGCTTGTTCGTAGAGATTAATATTTTGCATAACACCACCTGAAATAATTAATGGTGTTCTAGCTTCATCTATTAGTACAGAGTCTACTTCATCTATTATACAGTAGTTTAATTTGCGACCTACTCTATCTTCGGCACGTACTACCATATTGTCTCTTAAGTAGTCAAAGCCTAATTCGTTATTAGTTGTATACATAATATCGCAGTTATATACTTCTCGTTTTTCTTTTGGGGTTAATTCTCTTAGGTTAACTCCTACAGTTAGTCCTAGAAAGTTAAACACTGGACCCATCCATTCGGCATTTCTTTGGGTTAGATATTCATTGACTGTAACTACGTGTACTCCGGCGCCTGTTAGGGCGTTTACATAGGCTGGAAAAATGGTGGTTAGAGTTTTTCCTTCACCAGTTTTCATTTCGGCAATGTTTCCATAATGGATAGCTAAGCCACCAAGTAATTGGCAAAAATAAGCTTTTTCGCCTATAATACGGTATGCTGCTTCACGGATGGTGGCAAATGATTCTACTAGAATATCTTCTAGATCTTCACCATTTGCTAGGCGATGTTTAAATTCTTCGGTTTTAGCGGCTAGCTTTTTATCAGATAATTTGCTATATTCTTCATCTAAAGCATCTATCTTTGTGGCTATTTCATTAAATTTTTTTAACTCTTTGTATTCGTTATCGAATAATTTTTTAAATATTTTTAGCATGTACTCACTTCCTTATAAAGTATTTTATCAAAAAAATAAGAAAAATACTAGTGCTAGGTTGATAATAGTTATAGAAAAACAAAAGTTTTGGTACTTTTGTTTAGATATTTATTTTTTTCTAGTTTTGATTTTTTTATTTTTTAAATTGTTTTTTAGTTTATAGTATTCAGTATCTATTAATAGTTTTCTTAAAATAGAATATATTTTTACTTCAGATATAGAATATTTTTCAGATAATTCACCTATTCTATTAGATTTTGACATTGGATCTTGTTCTTTAGAGATTAGTTCTATGAGAAAAATTCTTTCAATGATATCTGATAGTAATTCACTTTCACAACTTTTTTCAATTAAATATAGACGAGTATCTTGGTCTTTTATATTGCTAATAGATATTTCTCCACATAATATTGAATTTTCTAAGACGTAGTGAATATTCATAGATATTCTTTCATTAACTAAACTATATAATTTAAATGGATTTGTTTCGTTTTGGTATGATACAAAATGAAATGAATTAAGAATTTTAGTATATATTTTTTTCATTGTTACATTAACATATGGAAGATTAAATTTTTTATTTAGAGTTTCTTCAATAGGATTTAATTGATTTTTAATCATTATATAAAATTTTGCTTGTTTTGGAAAACTTTCAGTTAGTTCTTTTACTCTTGATGGTTGAAGATAATTAATAGAATTTGCTTTCTCATTTAAGGTGTCCTCTAGTAGAGATAATTCTTGACTTTTAATTAGTTTTTTTAAATTTTCTTGATATGAAGAAATAAATAATGATAAATTTATTTTTTCTTTTTGATGGTCTTTTAAGGTTTTAAGAAAGCTTTGATAACAGATAATTTTATTATGAGGACCAGTTTTTTTTACTATTTCGTTAGTTAATTCATAGTAAGCAATAAAGATATTGAACTTCTCTTCTTCGTTAGTAATTTTGTTAAGTAAATTAATTTCTTGATTATAGTTTTTTTTCATAACATAAAACTCCCTTCTAGATGATTACTATTATACACAGAGAAATTTATTTGGTCAAGTTAAATACTTAGTATAAATTATTTATTGTGGATAATAATAATAGTGGGTGATTAAAATGGCTAAGAATAAAAAGTCAAAGAACTCAAATTCATGCAAGAATAGTATGAAAAATACTTTAAATGGTAATAGTAATAGTTGCCATGAATGCAATAATAATATGAATGAGAGTAACCTAAATAAAAGTGACCTTTAATGGTTGCTTTTATTTTTATAGATATTTGACAATAAGGATACTGATGATAACACAGGATAAATCTGCTAATAAGCCAACTAAAAGAGAATGTTTTATTTTAGTTATTTTTACGGAGGAATAATACATTCCTATTATATAGATGGTTGTATCAGTACTACCGGTTATTACGGAGGCTATTTTGCCGATTAGAGAATCTGGACCATATGTTTTTAGAATTTCATTTAAAAGCATTAGGGATGAGGATGAGGAAATTGGTCTTAGGATGGCGATGGGAAGAATTTCTTTGGGGAAAGTTGTAGGATTTATAAGACTTATAATGCTATTTAGGAAATTGCTTTTTACAAAGACAGTTACTGCTAAAATAATGGCAAACATTGAGGGAAAGATATTTAGGGACATTGATAAGCCTTCTTTAACACCTTCTAAAAATTCATCATAAATATTTACTCTTTTTATTAGAGCGTGAATGATTACAATGATAGTTATAAGGGGAAGAATATATTTAGAAATGTTAACCATTTTTTTTCACCATATAGAATAATCTATCAATAATTAATCCAATTAGGCAGGATAGAAATGAAGTTATAATAATATAAGGAATTATAGATTCGGGGTTAATACTTTTATGTAAGATACGAAGAGAGATAATTGTAGTTGGCATAATGGTAACAGAGGCGGTATTTATAACTAGAAAGGTTATCATACTACGGGAAGCAGTGTCTTTAATGGGATTAATAGTTTGGAGTTCTTTTATGGCTTTTAGACCAAATGGAGTGGCAGCATTTCCTAGTCCTAAAATATTCATAACAATATTAGTACCAATATAGCTAAAACAGGGGCTATTTTTTGGTATTTCAGGGAAGATTATTTTAAGAACAGGAGTTAATAGTTTAGCTAGACTGTCTAAGAGGCCACTTTTTTTGGCAATGTTCATAATACCTAACCATAAACACATAATGGGTAAAATAGAGAAAATTAATTCTAAACTTTTGGTAGATGCTAAAAGCATTTCACTACTGATATTAGTATTAGTAATAATACTATATAAAATACCAGTAATAAAGAAAAAGGCAAAGATATAGTTAATCATAATATCACTAATAAAGTTTATGAAAGAAAGACGTTTTTATGAGTTAGATGGTTATTTTCTTTTAAAAATATTTTTAATTTTATTAATAAAGTGATTACTTTTTTGAGGGGATTTAGCATATATGTTTACTTTTCCTACGAGGGTATCATCTAAATAAATATAGTTTGTTCCAACAATATCTCCGGTTTGATAATTTTTCTTTTTCTCTAGTTTTATGTGTGATATTAGATGATGGGTTTCTTCTTTTTTTAGTAATAGATAGAAGTCTTCTTTTATATAGAGATTTTTATAGTAATTATCTTTAGGTACGGAAAATGTTTTCTTGTTTAAAACTTTATATGATTTATAGGTATTAAAGGCATTTTCATACAATGATTTGTGAGTATTCCAATCATCTGAATCTTTTAATGTTACAACGACTAGATTTAAATTGTCTTTAGAGGCAGTTGATACGAGGGTTCTTTTGGCTTTTTCGGTGTATCCTGTTTTTCCGCCGGTTATATAATCAGTGCTTAATAGCTTGTTTTTGTTATGCCAGATATAGGTTTTTAAGTTGGTTTTAACGGTATATTTAGTGGTACTGACAATTTTTCGATATGTTTCATTTTGCATTGCATATCTTGTTATTAGAGCCATATCATATGCGGTTGAGAGATTTCCTCTGGTGTTATTATCTAAGCCACTAGAGTTGTAAAAAATAGTATTTTTCATACCAATTTCATTGGCTTTTTTATTCATTAATTTAACAAAGTTTTCTTCTGTTTTAGATACATAGGTGCTTATCATTATGGCAGCATCATTTCCACTACGTAGCATTAAGCCATATAATAAATCAATTAGTTTTATTTGTTCACCAACGGAAATATAAATACCAGATCCATAGCTTTTATTTATGGATTCATCGACAGTAACTAATGAATTTATATCTTCATTTTCAATAGCTATAATGCAGGTCATAATCTTAGTAATGGAAGCAATTAATTTTTGACTGTGCATATTTTTTTCAGATAATACTCTTCCGGAATCTAGATCCATTAGGACGTAACTACTGGCAGTATCTGTAGAGGCCTTTATATTAGGAATACTTATAAATAATAAAAGAATTATAAAGATAATTTTTTTCACAATATCACCTAGATAAGTATATGATAAAAAGGACGTGGTTAGTCCTTTTTGAGTAATAATTAAAATTATTTTCTCTTGGTAAATATTTTCTTGAAGGGGAAGAAGGATTTTTATTTTAGTATTATAATACTCACTTATTCAAATTTCTTTATCATTATTTTGGGTTACACCTACTATTTGACAAAGAGCCATTTTATAACCCTTGAATACCTTACTCACCTTTTTCTCTTTGAGGATCTATTTTTTCTGTAATACCTTTATAATTAAATACTTATTACCATTTTCAATATTATATATTAATAAAATATAGTGGTTGTATGATGATATGGTAAAATATTTTTCTTTTTTCTTCCCATTTGCCATATCAAATTATCTAACTCAACAGAATTAATTTCTTTTCCTGCTTCTTTAAGTTTTTTCTTCATTAATTCAAGAGCATATAACATATTGGCTCTAATTTCTACTTCTATTTCACTGTTTGATTCTATTTCTATTTCATTATCAACTTTTTCTGATAACTCATCACTATATTCCAAAACGCCATAGGTTCTAAGTGTCCTTGGAATACCATAATCTGCACAACCTGGCATATTATTTACGTTTCCAATGTTTTTATTTATAGTTTTAGACATATAAAATAAATCGTTTACAAGTAAAATTGCTCTTTTATTAAAATGAATTGTTTTTCCTTTATATTCACTATAATCATCAAAATATTTAAAATTATTAATTATATATTTTAAAAGTTCTGAATCATTTCTAATTTTAAATAGTTCATCATAAAATTTCTCTTGTTTTTTATATATGACACTAATTGTATCTGAGAATAATTTATACCTTGTTTCTATTAAAGATAATTCTCCAATTTCACTTGAAAAAATATCTTTAAATTCATCATAAGACAATTTATATAAATAATTTATATCTAAAAATTGCGATTTTTTTTCTACTACATCCAAAATTCTTAAAAACAATGCTTCCGAACCCTTAACTTCTTTATTATGATATATTACTTTATATTTAGGTTTTTGCCAAAAACAAAAATTAAGACTTTCTATTATAAATGCTAATAATATTTTTTCTTTTTCATCTAATTTTAAATCAAAATTAGAATACCAATGTTTATAATTTGGAGTTTCAAAATTTGCTACAAATTCATCTAATTTATCTTCATTTATCTTAACATAATTACTATTGTTAACTACATATTTTATTTCATCATAAATATTATACATTTTCATCCTCCCAATAATCTTTAATTGTTTTATAAGAAGAATCTAAACTTGGCCATATTTTTATAATCCATTTAGCTAATGAATAAAATTATAGTATTTTATTTAATTGTTCTAGGATTTCTTCTTTGGTTTTGGTAAGATAATTATCTAGGTAATAAATGGTAGTATTAGTAATGGCTCCTAGATAGAAATAGTTTTGTATGGTATTGGGAATATTTTCGTTAAATAGTTCTAGAATGGTTTCATATAGAAATGATTTTAATAGTTTATTTGTACTTTTATTAATGATTAGATATTCTTTTAAATGATTATTTATATTTGTTATTAATTGTTCTGATATATATAAATAATAATATTTTGGCTTGATATTTTCATCATATGGGATTGTTTGAATATCTTTAGTAAGAATACTTAAGGTATATAATAATAATTCATATTTATCATTAAAATATGTATAAAATGTTGGTCTACTGATAGTAGATAGTTTACATATATCGGTTATTTTTATATTTGCGAATGGAGTTTCTTCCATAATTTTTATAATTGTTGTAGACAGTTTATTCTTTGTTTTTATAATTCTTATATCTTTATCTTTTAACATAAATATCACTATTTAATTATAATTGATGTTTTGAATAAATTATAATTGATGTTTTATTTTGGCATTTATGCACCTTATTATGTATTTATGTTTATTTTATATTTCTTTTTTGCTTTTTGTAAGTTTCGTAATGAACTCTTTGGACTAGACCCATAGAAAATAGAAGGGTGATGGTATAGCTTCCGCCATAACTTAGGAATGGTAATGGAAGGCCTGTTAGTGGTCCTATTCCCATAACTCCTACTAAATTTACAATAATATGGATTAGTAGGTAGGAAAAAACTCCATAGGCAATAATTGAATTTCCTAGATTGGTGGCACTATTAGCTATTTTTAGAATACGATATAGCATATAGAAATATAGAATAATAATAACGAGGCCTCCTACTAGACCCCACTCTTCTACGATTATAGAGTAGATAAAGTCGGTGTGGGATTCTGGTAGGTATAAATATTTTTGAGTACTTTCTCCGGGACCTTTACCTATTAGGCCACCATTGTTAAAAGCTATTAGGCTGTTACATAACTGGTATCCGGTTTTTTCATCATATCTTTTGCAGGGATCTATAAAGTTAAATCTTTGTAATTGATAGTCCCTTAGGAATGATCCTTTGGTTAGTAATAGGGATAAGGCTATTAGAGCGATACCTCCTAGAAATATTTTGTTGATTGGTCCCCTAGTCTCTTTTTTGATGGGGAGAGCGTAAAATATTAGGATGGTTATGCCAAAGAAAACAGAAGCAGTTCCTAAATCTGGTTGAATGGTTATTAAAACGAAGACTATTATAATAGCTAATAATGGTTTTAAGAGGGTCCATTGATTATCAAGATCGTCTTTATGTTTTTCGTAATAATATGCGAGGTATAAAATAATTATTATTTTTCCGATTTCACTTGGTTGGATAGTTATTACTTTTAAGTCATACCATCCTTTAGTTCCACCATAGACATCTCCGTATATTATAAGACCTAATAGGGATAAGATTAGAATTATCATTAGAAAGGGCGATGTTTTTTTGAATAGTTTTGTAGGAAAGTATAGGGCTACTAAATAGCCAATTAGACCAATACCCATAAATATACTTTGTCTTATTAAATAGTAGTAAACACTATTATGATATCTCATATATGAGGCCATAGATGAGGCGCTTAGTACCATAATTAGTCCTATAACCATAAGGACTAGCATAACAGCTATTAATGGTTTATCTAGTTTAGTTTTTTTCATCTTATCACCTACTTTCTATATAAATAATAGCAAAGATATAGAAAAAAGTAAACTTAATTTGGTAAGTCTACTTTATTTTACAATTATTTTATTTATTTTTCTAAGATTATGGTTATTGGGCCATCGTTAATAAAATCTACCTTCATTTCAGCACCAAAGATACCGGTTTCGGTATGAATACCTTTGGCTTTTAGTTTTTGGTTAAATTCATCATATAATTTGATTGCTAAATCTCCGGATAAGGCTTTGATATAACTGGGTCTTCTTCCTCTTGTGGTATCTGAATATAGAGTGAATTGACTTATTGAGAGGATACTGCCATTTATATCTATTAAGCTTTTATTCATAATGCCTGATTCATCATCAAAAATTCTTAAGTTTATTATTTTATCTACTAAATAATCTATATTAGTGGAGTTATCTCCTTGGGTGAATCCTACTAAAAGCATTAATCCTTTGTTAATTGATCCGACGATTTGATTATTTACAGAAACATTGGCTTTATCACAGCGTTGAACTACTACTTTCATTAATTTATCAACCTTTCTACTTTCTTTACAAAACTTAGATTATATAAATCTTTTATGAATTTATCTAGTTTATCAGTGTTTTCAATTAGGATAGTTATGGTATAGATCTTAAATTCACTTTTTGTAATGGTGTTAACACTGTCTATTGTTACATTGTTAGAAGCTGATTTGGTTATTATGTCTAATAGATTATCAGCAGTATCTGCATAAATTAAGATATCGGTTGGAAATTTCTTTTGTAAACTATCATTCCATTTAACATTGATTAAGCGTTCATCTAGATCGATAATATTTTTACAGTTACTACGGTGAACAGTAATACCATATCCTTTAGTTATATATCCGATGATATTATCCCCAGGAATTGGTTTGCAACAGTTGCTTAGGCTTACTTTTATTTCGTTCATGCCTTCTACTAGAATGTCATTTTTTATATCTGACGGTTTCTTACTAGTTACTTTATTTAATAATTTAGTAGCAGTATTTTCTTTTTTAGTGATTATTTTTAGAACTGATGAGATGGTATATTTACCTGTTCCAATAGCTAGATATAAGTCATCTAAACCTTTTAATTTAAAGGTATCTAAAATGATATTTAGATATTTTTCAAGAGTTATTTGAATTGGAAGATTTTTTTTGCGTAGAGCATTTTCAAAAATTTCTATACCTCTTTCTAGAGCGTCATCCTTTTCTCTTTTGGTATAAAATGCTTTGATCTTGTTTTTGGCTTGGGTAGTAATTACAAAGTTTAACCAGTCTTTATTAGGTCCTTTGGATAATTTACTGGTATTTACTTTAATGATATCACCTGTTTTTAGGGTATAATCGAAGGGAACAATATTATCATTGACGATAGCTCCGACCATACGGTCTCCTACTTCGGTATGTACTCGGTAAGCAAAGTCAACACAGGTAGCACCTTTTGGTAATTCAATAACATCTCCTTTAGGGGTATATACGTAAATGGAATCGTTGAAAAGAATATCCTTTTTTACACTACTGATAAATTCTTCAGGGGTTTTAGAGTCTTCATTTAATTCGATGATGTTTCTGAATATTTCTAATTTTTGATCCATTAAATCTTTACTACTGATGGTTTTATTTTCTTTATATGACCAGTGGGATGCTATACCATACTCGGCGATTTTATCCATATCGTAAGTTCTGATTTGGATTTCAAATAATTCGCCGTCAATTCCAAAGACTGTTGTATGTAATGATTGATATAGATTAGTTTTAGGCATAGCTATATAATCTTTAAATCTTTTAGGAACTGGTTTATATTTAGAATGAATTAATCCTAGGGCTAAGTAACACTCTTGTTCTGTGTTAACTAATACTCTTAAGGCTAAGATATCATAGATATCTTCAAACTTTTTACCTTTATTCATTTTATTGTAAATACTATAAATACTTTTACTACGGCCTTTTATTTCGTGAGTTATATTATGCTCTGTTAGTAAATTGCTTACTTCTTCTAGCATTTTACCAACAGCAGCATCACGTTCTGTCTTTTTAAGGTTTAATTTTTCGACAATTTCATAGTAAGCGTTAGGATTTAAATATCTTAGTGATAAGTCTTCTAGTTCAGATTTTAGTTTATACATACCTAGACGATGGGCTACAGGTGTTAGAATTTCTAGGGTTTCTTTGGCCTTTCTTTTTTGTTTGGCTGGAGATAAGACGTATAGGGTTCGCATATTGTGAAGTCGATCGGCTAATTTAACAATTAATACTCTGACGTCTTCAGATAATCCTACTAGAATTTTACGTTGATTAGCAGCCATTTGTTCTGAGTCAGATGTAAACTTTAGACGATTTATTTTAGTTACTCCTTCAACTATTTTTGCGACTTCTTTTCCAAATAAGTTTTCGATTTCTTCATATGTGCTGTCAGAGTCTTCGATAGTATCGTGCAGTAAAGCAGCGGCAATGGCGGAACTGTCAGCACTAACATCAGTTAAAATCCAAGCTACATTTAGGGGATGAGTGATGTAGTCATCTCCGGTAATTCTCTTTTGAGAGAAATGCTTTTTGTATGCATAGTCATAGGCATTTCTAATTAATTTTGTATCTTCTTCGTGGTCATCATAAGTTTTTACTTTGTTTATTAAATCTTCGATGGTTATTTTTTCAGTTTTAATACTCATAGTTAATCACCTTCTTTATTTATATGAATATTATTTATTAACAGTTAATTCCTTTTACTTTTAATTCTTCAATTTCCCCGGAATCTTTTTTAGGTTTTTTAGGTTTTAAGATTTTCTTTTTTTCTAGTTTTAACCAAATTAGATTAGAAATAAAGATTGATGAATATGCTCCGGAAATAAATCCTACTAGAAGGGAAATATTAAAATTCATTATTTCTTTTGATCCTAGGAACATTAAGACAATAACAGGAATAATAGTAGTTACTGTTGTAAGTATGTTACGGTATAGGGTTCTTCTGATGCTTTCATCTACTAAAGTTTCGAGATCTTTTGGGTTGGTAATATTATTTTTATATTTTTCTTTATATGTTTCTCTTATTATGTCAAAGGTTACAATAGTGTCATTAATACTATAACCAATAATTGTTAGAATTCCAGCTATAAAGATAGAATCAATTTGAATTTTAAAGAACGCAAAGAATAAATATGTTATGGCAATATCGTGAATTAGGGCAATAATTCCACTAATAGCATAGTTAAATTTAAATCTTATAGCAACGTAGATAATAATGCCAATCATTGAGATAATTAATGATTTAATAGCATTTTTGACTAATTCTTGTTTTACAATTTTGCTGACAACATAGATATTACTATCTAGTTTAAAGTCTTCTTTTAAAGTGGATGTAAGATTATTTATTTGTTCTTTGGTTAGTGTTTCTTCAATAATTATATTAATTTCTGAATCTTTGACGCTTGTTTTTTCTATATGATATGAGGAAGTAGTTAAATATGATTTTATGGTTTCAAGTTTGGTATCATTATTATTTATAGTTATACTTGTTCCGCCGGTAAAATCAACGCCATAGTTGGCTTTGGTAATGGCAAAGGATATAATACCTACTGAGAGTAAAATTGCTGTTAATATGAAATATATTTTTTGATGTTTTACAATAGATAATTTTTTATAGGGAATAATTATTTCTTTTGATTTTATAATTTTCTTTTTATTTATACCGATAAAGCATCCTAGATGGTTATTAAAAATATTGGTTTTTACAAATATGTTTAAGATGAATTTTACTAAGTAAACCATTATAAGAATTGTTACAATGATATTGATAATTAACATTGTAGCAAAGCCTTTAACGGAACTTTGGCCAAGAATAAACATAATTATAGCAGCAATAATGGTAGTTATGTTGGCATCAATAATACTTGAGAAACTGCTTTTATTGCCTATTTCGTATGATTCTTTTAGGCTTTTGCCTATTAAGAGATTTTCTTTTATTCTTTCAAAGCAAATAACGTTAGCATCTACGGCCATACCTATTCCTAATAACATTGCTGCTATTCCTGGAAGGGTTAAGACACCGTTTATAAGATAAAAGATTAGGAATGAGGTAAAGGTATATACTATTAGACCAATGCTTGCTATTAATCCAGAGAATCGATATATAGCGATTATTAAAATTATTACTAGGGCAAGGCCAATAATTCCTGCGAAAAGGGTTTTATCTAGAGAGTCTTTTCCAAATGAAGCTTCAACTGTTCTTGAGGATATTTCTGTTAATTTGGTTGGAAGAGCTCCGGAATTAATTAATTCTACTAACTTTGTAGCTTCTTCTTTGCTAAAGGATCCTTGAATAATGACATCACTGGCAAAGGCTTGATCTACTCTGGCACCAGATAGGCAGTGAGAGGAAGTTTTGCCACAATTTTTCATTTCTTTGGTATAAGAATCGGTTTTTTCATCATAATCTAACCAAATAACCATAACGTTATTGGTCATATTTTTTACTTTTTTGGTAGCTTCATAAAAGGCATTGGTATCTTTTATTTTTAAGCTAACAGCGGGATGTCCGTATTCGTCAGTAGTTACTTTGGCTTGTCCTCCAAGGACATCACTGGTTAAAAGAAGATTATCATAATAATCTCTGAAAGATAAAACAGCAGTTGAAGAGATGGTGTCTCGGGCATCTTGAGCGTTTTTTATACCGGCTAATTTTACGCGAATGTGGTTCTCACCTTCGATGGTTATTTCTGGCTCTGATACTCCTAGAACGTCGATTCTTTTAAGAATTGATTTGTAAGTTGAATATAACATATCTTGAGTTAATTTATCTTCTTCTTTTAAAGGTTTTACTTCATATAGGACTTCAAATCCTCCTTGTAGATCTAAACCAAAGTTTATTTTATTTATTAAGGGTTTTAAGAAATATAAGCAAGTTATAGCGATGGATAGAATTATAAACATACTGATAATAAATTTTCTTTTTTTCATAATGACTCCTTTTTATATAAATTTATTTTATCTAATTCAACAGTAATGATATCATTTACTATTTCTTGAATGGTTAAATTATGGGAATACAGCCATTTGTTTTCTATTAAATAATTCCAGATATTATCTCTAGTTAGATTTTTGTACTTTGAATATTTTATTAATCTATCTTTTACATTAAATACTGGAATTAATTTTAGATATAATTCTTTTTGGGATGAAAATTCCATAATATCACCTTTGATATAATTATAACGATATTTGGCTATATTTACAAGTTTTTATTTGTAATATTAGTGTTTTTATTATATACTTATCTTAGGTGAATTATGAAAAGATTTAAGATGTTAGATGAAATGTTTATTTGTGAAAATTGTGGATATGAGGTTGATAAATTAAATTATACTGCTAGAGATCATTGTCCAAAGTGCTTATGGAGTAAACACGTAGATATTAATCCTGGGGATAGAATGAATATGTGTATGGGTTTAATGAAACCTATTGGAATTGAGAAATTTAAAAACACTTATAAGATTATTTATAAGTGTACTAAATGTCATCAAATTCATAAGAATATTCAAGCTAATGATGATGACTTTGATGAGATAATTAAGTTATCTAAAGCTAATATTTAATTTTTCTGATTAAATCAAAGATATATGGCATAACTATAATAAATAAAAGCATAACTATAATAATTGTAATAAAGACTTTATTCTCTTTAGTTAGAGTGATTGTCTTTTTTTTAGTTTGATTGGAACTATTTATTTCTGGTTCTTCTTTAGTTATTTTGTTATATGTTCCATCTACGTTTAATTCATTTAAAGAGGGAGTGGAATTCTCTATAATTGGCTCATTGGGAGTGGGTTGTGGGTTATATGGAGGTTTTTCTTCGATTGGTTGCGGGGTTATAGTATTTTGTTGTTCATAATACACTCCTTGTTGATTAAATTGATTAGTTTGAAAATTTTGATTAGGGCTAATATTAGGTTGCATATTGTAATTGGAATTTGTATTTTGTTGATAGAATCCTAAATTCTGATTATATTGATTAAATTGATTAGTTTGGGGATTAAAGGTATTGGGATTATTATTATAGTTATTAGAATTAGGGATTTGATTATTATTGTTCATATACCCTCCTTATTGTTGGTTATTATTATTAGTTGGTCCGTAAACAAAATTTATTGATTGAGGAGTTGTTACTTGAGGATTAGGAATTTGATTGTTAGGAATGTTATTTTGAAATTGTGGTATTGGATTATTTTCTTGGTTCATTGGTTGTGAAGGTTGATATGTAGGTGTTGGAATTGTGGTATTTTGATTAGGGGATAAATTTTCTGGTTGAGAATACATTCCTTGGTTATTAAATTGATTCATATTGCCTACCGGTTTTAAAGGGGTAACATTTTGATATGAAGGAATTGGAGTTGGTTGGCTAGGAACCGGTGTAGGGATTGGAGATACGGATTCTATGGAAGGTTGATATAAAGGTTCAGCATTAATGTTATTCATTGGGTTTATATTTTCTACTGGTTGGGGATATGACATTATTGGTTGAACAGATACAGGTTTAGGAATTGTTTGATTAGGAATTTGGTTAGAAATATTAAAATTATTATTTATTCCGTTAAAATTATTATTCATCATATTATTAGGATTTATCATTGCAGAAGGATCATTAATTGGTTTAGGGATTGGGTTATTTATTGGTTCATTTATTCCTTGATTATTCATTATGTTTGGCATTTGGTTGTTAATAGGATTTATTTGATTTGGGTAAGGATTATTCATTGGTGGAGTTTGATAATTAATTGGAGGGGCATTTACCGGTTGATTTGAAATAATTTGATCATTTTTCTTAATTTTCTTTTCTTTTTTTTCTCTTTTTTTGTCTGCTAAAAAGCCAATAACGGTAATTATTGATAAGAGAATCACCACCAAAATCCAAATATAGTTATCAATTAAAAAGTCTTTTATATTCATTTAATTCACTCTCCTCTTTATTCTATATAAATATATCACTTTTTTTAATTATTTGCAATTATTTTCTAGGTTAAATCTTGTTGTATAACTACTGTCAACAGAAGCGATGGCTTTTAAGGAAATATCCATTGATTGACGATATTTGCCTTTTCTAAACATTTCTTCAGCTTCATTTAGAGCAGTGTCAATATTTTCGTAGGTGCTACGATAACGATTAGCATAAACAATTAATTCTTCACAAGCAATAACACTTTTTACTATGTCATTGGTTTTATTATAGATTTTAAAAACTAAATCTCTAGCAGTGTCTACTCTTATGTTTAATATTTTAATGACAATGGGCTTTTTGGCTAATTCTTTGATGATTTCTCTTATGGCTTCACCAGCTTCTTCTAATTCAATAAAGTAACTGTTAGGAATAATGGGTATTTTATATTCTTTAAGTTTATTTTTTGATTGTATTAAGAGATTTTGGATCATATTAAGTTGTTCTTTAGCACGATATTCATCGTCTTTCATACTGGTAATTGATTTTAATCTAAAATCTAGGTCATCTTGTAATCTTGTTAAACGGTTGTTTAAGCCATCTAGTTCTTCGATTAATTTGGAATAAGCAAAAGTTTTTCCTTTTCCGTGTTCAAAGAGAACTTTATAATCTTCATTTATTTTTTCAAGGCTTTTACTAATGATATTAAATTTACTAATTTCTGATTCGGATAGGTCGTAGGTACTTTTAATGTCATCCATTTGGATATAGATATCATAGACAACTTTGTTGATGCCTTCTAGTTTTTTCTTAAGTTTTTTGATGTTTTCTCTAAAGATGTCTTTGGATTCTCTTTCTTTATCAAAACTATTAAACATAGTATTAAAGTATTCAAGAATAGTTTTTAATTCTATTTCAGACTCTCCTAGTTCGAGTGATTTGAGATTTTCAATGATTGTTGAGACTTTTGTTTGAATTTCTTTGATGTTGTATTCTATATTTAAATAATCTAGTGGGTAACCATCTCTTTGCATACGGTAATATAGGGTGTTGGTTTCTTCGATTTTATTTGGGATCATTAGGGTTGAGATAATTACTAAATCTGGAGCTTTCTCTAAGAAAACTTTTAGTTTATTTATATCTTGTTCTAGGGAAAGAACTAGTTTTTCTACGGATACATAATCATTTTTGTCCATTAGTCTTTCAAATTCTTTAAAACGGTTATCAATGTTGTCAAAGTTCTTTTCGATACTTTCACATAATGGACCATAATCTTTCTTTGTTCTTTCATATTTGCTTTCACAATCACGATATATAGCTTTTAGTTTAGTAATGATAGAACGGTTTCTTTCTTCAGATTTGGTAATTATTTTTACTTCTTCAAGAAGATTTTCAGTTTTGACTTTTAGAGATTCTAGCATTATTTCTATGTAAGCAATCTTTTTTAAGGCATTTTTATAGTCTTTGCGATCTACTAGAAAATCGGCTTCGGTAATTAAATCAGTAACGGCATCTATTTTACCTTCTTTGATGTCTTTAAATCTTTCATCCCAATCGGCTAGTTTTTGTTTTAAGTCATCCGTTTTGACTAATTCTCTTACTTTTGATAGTTCGCTTAGAATGGGAACTCCAATTAATTTATTTTTTTGATATTCTAATTCAGAGATTGTTTCTTTATATTTCTTTTTTCTTTTTGATTGAATTATTAGAAGGATAACAATGATTAGAATAAAGCATACCAAAAAAAGTATCATTGGAATTATAAGTTTATTATTCATAAGATCACTTCCTTGGCATTTTTATACATAATATATTTTATCATAGTTTTGTTAATTTTTATAGTTTTTTTTGATAAAAAGAAAAAGTGTATTGTTATTTTACACTTTTAATTAATTAATTCCAGTGCCAGGTTCTTATTTCTTCCATATCTTGGCCGTATTCTTTGATATATTCTTTATGCTCTACTAGTTTGTTTTTACATTCTTCAGTTAAAAATGTTGTTCTGTTACCTAATTTTTTTAAATATTTTAAGGCATCAATTACTATGTTGTAGCGATCTATTTTGTTTTGAACTTTCATATCAAAAGAAGTGGTGATTGTTCCTTCTTCAAGGTAACCGTGAACGTGAAGGTGTTGATTAGTTCTGTCATATGTTAGTTGATGAATTAAATCTGGATAGCCGTGAAAGTTAAAGATAATGGGTTTATCTTTGGTAAAGATGTTATCATACTCTTCATCAGTCATACCGTGAGGATGTTTTCTATTGGATTGAAGTTTCATAAGATCAACAACGTTTACCATACGAATTTTTAGTTCAGGGAAGTTTTCTTTAAGAATTTTTATAGCAGCAAGGGTTTCTAATGTAGGGGCATCTCCGCAAGAAGCCATAACTATATCTGGTTCTTGACCTTCATCGGATGAGGCGAAGTTCCAGATGCCGACACCTTTTGTACAATGTTTTATAGCCTCATCCATTGTTAACCATTGATAGGTTGGATGTTTAGAGGCAACGATAACATTAATGTAATTTTTGCTTTTAATACAGTGTTCGAAACAAGATAGTAAGCAATTGGTGTCTGGAGGAAGATACATTCTGGATATTTCTGATTTTTTTGTGGCAATATGGTTTAGAAAGCCCGGATCTTGATGGGTGTAGCCATTATGATCTTGTTGCCATACGTTTGAAGATAATAAGAAATTTAGGCTAGATATTGGTCTTCGCCATGAAATGTCTTGACATACTTTTAACCATTTGGCATGCTGGCTTACCATAGAGTCAACAATACGGATAAAAGCTTCATAGCTGTTAAAGAAGCCATGACGGCCAGTTAAAAGGTAACCTTCTAACCATCCTTCGCAAAGATGCTCGGATAACATACTATCTAAGACACGACCATCGGGAGCTAGGTATTCGTCAGTTTTTAATTTTTTTTCTAACCAGCGACGATTAGTTTTTTCAAAAATACATCCTAGGCGGTTGGACAAGGTTTCGTCAGGACCAAATACACGGAAGTTTTTTTTGTTTAGATTAATAACATCTCTAACATATTTTCCTAACTCGGTCATATCACTTTTTTTAATAATACCTGGAGCTGGAATGGTAACAGCATATTTTTTAAAGTCAGGAGTTTTGATGGTTTCTAACAAAACACCGCCATTAGCGTGGGGATTAGCTCCCATTCTTTTTAATCCAGTAGGAGCTATTTTGCGAATTTCTTTTCTTAGTTTTCCAGATTCATCAAATAGTTCTTCAGGATGATAACTCTTTAACCATCTTTCTAGAATGTTTAAATTTTTAGGATGTTCACTATCTACTGGTAAAGGAATTTGATGAGCTCTAAAGGTGCCTTCAATTTGTTTGCCTGAGACAATACTAGGACCTGTCCATCCTTTAGGAGTTCTTAAAATTATCATTGGGTATATTGGTCTTTTTACACTATTACCTTTTTTAATATTTTTAATGTCTTTTACTATTTTATCTAAGGTTGTAGCCATTAGTTCATGCATTTCTTTAGGGATACTTCCTGAGACAAAATATGGTTTATATCCACATCCTGTAAAAAAGGCGGTTAATTCTTTATCAGTCATTCTTCCAAAGATAGTGGGATTGGCTATTTTATATCCGTTTAAATGGAGAATTGGTAAAACAATACCATCAGTTTTGGGATTAATAAATTTATTTGAATGCCAAGAGGTGGCAAGGGGGCCAGTTTCGGCTTCGCCATCTCCGATGACACAGGCAGCAATTAATGTTGGGTTATCCATAATGGCACCATAGGCGTGGGCAAGGCTATAACCTAGTTCTCCACCTTCGTTAATAGATCCTGGGGTTTCAGGAGCAACATGTGATGATATACCACCGGGAAATGAAAACTGTTTAAAGAGTTTTTTCATACCTGCTTCGTCTTCTGAAATATCAGGATAGATTTCAGAGTAAGTTCCTTCTAGATAAGTTTGAGCTACCATAGCGTTACCACCGTGCCCTGGTCCTGATATATATATCATATTTAAATCATATTTTTTTATAATTCTATTTAGGTGAGTATAAATAAAGTTTTGTCCAGGGACTGTTCCCCAGTGGCCTACTATCTTCTTTTTTATATCATCCATAGTTAATTTTCTTTTTAATAATGGATTATCTAGTAAATATAATTGACCTACTGATAGATAGTTACTAGCTCTAAAATAGGCATCTATTAATTCTAATTCTTCTTTTTTCATTAAATCATTCCCCTATTCTTTTATTTTATTATACTAGAAAAGAAGAAAGATTTCAATGACTTTCTTCTTAATATTTTTTACTTAATACTTTGATGTATCTATAGGTATTATTTTCTTTAATTAGTCCTAGTTCATAATACTTTATTAATAGTTTTAGATCTGCTATTTGATTTTGAAGAATTTTACCTGAATCAACATCAGCAATAGTTAATCTTTTAGTAGTATTATTTTCTAGATCAATTGAATAATTAATATCTTCGTTATTAATAATAGCATCTTTAGTAGAAGTAAATGGTTCGTGGGCAATAATACGCATACCGGTTGAACCTGATACGAGAGTGTATCCGGCAATACCGGTGGTTTTTTGGTAAGCTTTAGAAAATCCACCATCAATTACTATTACTTTATTGTTAGCCTTTAATGGGGTTTCACCATTTATTTTTTCTACGGGGATGTGACCATTAATAATATGGGCATTGGTAGTATCTATTAGGCCAAAGTTATGCATAATTTGTTCCATTACTTCTTGATTTTCTTGATATTGGTAATAAGCATTTCTTTTTTCTTTGTGGGATGATTTGTCTTTAATTAAGACTCTTTCTAGCGTAGTCATTTTATCTTTTCCAAAGAATGGAGAATCTGGCCCTGACCATAGATACCACATTAGGTCTAGTTCATACTGGGAAGTGCTACCTTTACGATAATATAATTCTCTTACTTTTTTATCTAGGTAATCAAAGAGTTCTTTTCCTTTATATTTATTATTCTCAAAAGTAACTTCTTTTAGAGAACCGTCTTTATTTAATGGTACTAAGGCATGATACATTAGATTATTATTTTCTATTTTATACATTGATCCTTTTTCAATAAATACTTTCATATGTCGTTGAAGTAGTTCACTATTTTGGAATGATTTGGTTAATTCAGTAATTATCTTTTCTTCTTCAGCAGTTAATTTATACGGATTTTGTTTATCAATTGTAGGAAAATCAGTGTCTTCTAAGGAATAGATTGTACCTTCTATATTAATGGTTTTATTTTCATAGTTTATTTTATCTAGTAGACATCTGTGGGTCATTTGATAGTATTTATGATTGTTGGCAAAAATTCCTTCTAGTTTGTACATAATAATTGAAATGGCTTTATGAATTTTAGCGGTTTGAAGAACTGATTGGTTATGGTAATAGTCTTCTTCGGTTGTTTTACGAGGGCGCCAGATGAGCGCAGAGTTATATGTAGACTCAGCAAAGTTAGCTAGAGGACGTAAATTTATACCATAGACGTCTTCTAGGATATCAAGATTATTATGTCTTACGCTGTTAGTGATAACTCCGGATACACAGATGTTACTTCCTAGAGAGGCTCCTAACCAGAGAATATCGTGATTTCCCCATTCAATATCTACGGAATGATATTTTTCTAATAAATCCATTATTTTATGTGGTTCTGGGCCACGATCGTAGATATCACCAATAATATGTAATTCATCTACGGCAAGACGTTTTATTAGAGATGATAAGGCTATTATTAAGTTTTTAGCATATCCTAATTCGATAATAGTAGAAATAATAGCTTGATAATATTTATCTTTATTTTCTTCATCAATTTTATTATTTAAAAGTTCATCAAGAATATAACTTAGGTTTTCATCATATTGTTTTCTAACTTTGCTTCTGGTATAACGAGAAGAAAACTTTTTAGTTACTTCGATAATTCTTAAGAGTGTTAGGCGATACCAGTTGTCTGGATCTTTTTCATTTTTTAGTATTTCATTCATTTTTTCTTCAGGATAGTATATTATAGTAGCTAATTCATCTTGAGTTTCTTTGGGTAGAGTGTTAGCAAATATTTGACTGATTCTAAAACGGATACCACCAGAGGCATTATTTAGGATATGTTCAAAGGCATCGGCTTGACCGTGCAAGTCACTCATAAAGTGTTCTACACTCCTTGGAAGAGCTAAAATAGAACTTAGATTTATTATTTCAGTGACTGCGGATTCTTTGGTGGGAAATTTCTCAGCTAATTCTTCTAAATATTTTTGTAAATAGTCTTGATTATTATTCATTCTTTCCTCCTTAATCAACCTCTTTAGATCTTTTTTTAATCATACTATTACTTATAGATAGATTTTATCATATGTCTTTGTCATTTGTCAATTTTTCATTTTTTTACATTTAATAAAAGTGATTCACATTAACGATATGAATCACTTTTATATTATTTTAGCCTTTCACTTTGGCATCATATTTTTTTCTTTGTTCAGTATTTAATATTTTTTTTCTTAATCTTAAGTTATGAGGAGTTACTTCGACTAATTCATCGGAGTTAATATAATCTAAGCAATACTCAAGAGGTATTGGACGAGGTCTTTTTAAGACAACAGTGTGATCTGATCCGGCAGCACGGGTATTTGTTAATTGTTTTCCTTTAACAACGTTTACCGCTAAATCGTTTTCACGATTACATTCACCTACGATCATTCCTTCATATACTTCAGTTCCTGGTTCAATAAACATTGTACCACGGTCTTCTAGATTACCGATAGAATAAGCTGTAGCTTTACCATTTTCCATAGATACTAAAACACCAAATTTTCTTTCACCAACGGTTATGTCTTCGATTGGTAAGAATTCTTTGAATGTATGATTTAATATACCATAGCCTTTAGTCATAGTCATAAAATCAGTAGAAAAACCAATTAAACCTCTTGAAGGGATAGTATATAGTAATCTGACTAAATTGTTAACGTTAGTCATATTTTCCATCTTAGCTCCACGTAGTCCTAGGGCTTCAATTACTGGACCTACGGATTCTTCAGGAACTTCTATTTGGACGCTTTCATATGGTTCACATTTGATGCCATCAATTTCTTTAATAATTACTTCAGGTTTTGATACTTGGAGTTCATAGCCTTCTCTTCTTAAATTTTCAATAAGAATTGATAAATGTAATTCACCACGACCACAAACAATCCAAGAGTCTTGACCAGATGTTTCTACACGTAGACTGACATCTTTTTGAGTTTCTTTGAATAATCTTTCCTCAATTTTTCTGGCGGTAACAAATTCACCATCACGACCTACAAAAGGACTATCATTAGTCATAAAGGTCATTTTTAATGTTGGTTCATCTATTCTTAATATAGGAAGAGGATTTTCTTTTCCAATGTCACAAACAGTCTCTCCTACAGAAATATCAGGCATACCTGAAATAGCAACGATTTCTCCGGCATGAGCTTCTTTTATTTCTATTCTTTTTAATCCTAAAAAGCCAAATAGTTTTTGAATTCTAAATTGTTTGATACTGCCATCTAATCTTACACAAGAGACCATTTCATTTTCTTTTATAGTTCCTGATTTAACTCGGCCTATTCCAATTCTTCCAACGTAATCATTATAATCTAATAGAGCTGGTTGGAATTGTAATGGGGCATCAGGATTAACTACAGGAGCGGGAATTTCATTAATAATTAAATCATATATACAAGAAAAGTCTTCAGTTTGGGTTTCTGGATTAGGATCTAAAGAACATGTACCATTTAGAGCTGAAACATAGGCAGTCTTAAAATCTAGTTGTTCATCTGTTGCTCCTAATTCAATAAATAGATCTATTACTTCATCTAGTACTTTGTTGATACGAGCAGTTGGTTTATCTACTTTGTTAATTAGAACTATAGGTTTAACGTTAGCTTCTAAAGCTTTTTTTAGAACGAATCTTGTTTGAGGCATAGTTCCTTCGTAGGCATCTACTAATAGTAATACACCATCAACCATATTCATAATTCTTTCTACTTCACCACCAAAGTCAGCGTGTCCTGGGGTATCTAAAATATTAATACGATATCCATTATAGTTAATAGCAGTTGTTTTAGCTAGAATGGTAATTCCACGTTCACGCTCTATATCATTTGAATCCATTACTCTTTCATCAACTTTTTCATTTTCTCTAAAGGTTCCTGATTTTTGTAATAATTTGTCTACCAAGGTAGTTTTACCGTGATCGACATGGGCAATAATTGCAATATTTCTTATTTTATTATCCATACTTTACTCTTCTTTCTTCACACAAGTCATAATTATAAGACAATTTTTAAAAAAAGACAAGAAAAATGTTTGTTTTTAATGGAATTTACTTAATTATATTAATTTATTAAGAATAAATAAAAGGATATGATGAAGTTAAAGTTTGAAGTTGGATCTTTTTATTGATTTATTGTATCTTTATAAAGACTTACAGGTTTATAACTTAGACGATGATATTTGGTAATACCATATTTTTTTATAGCTTCAAGATGTTTTTTTGTACCATAACCTTTATTATTCTTTAGATCATACATAGGATATTCTTTATCCATTTCATAGAGCATATGATCTCTTGTTACTTTGGCTATTACAGAGGCAGCAGAGATACTGATACTTAAATAATCACCTTTTATAATAGATGTTGTGGGAATAGAGATATTTAGAGGCATAGCATCAATTAGGATGTGTTCTGGTTGCGGATTTAAGTTATTAATGGCAGTTATCATAGCCTCTTTAGTAGCTTCATAGATGTTTATTTCATCGATTCTTTTTTCAGAGATAATACCAATACCAATTGATATAGCTTGTTCTTTTATAATTTGATAAAATAGTTCTCTTTTTTTCTCAGATAATTTTTTAGAGTCAGTTAAACCTTCTAGATGGAAGTCTTTGGGGAGAATAACGGCAGAGGCTACGACAGGACCTATTAGAGGACCTCTTCCTACTTCATCAACACCTGCTATTAGGTTTATTCCTTTTATATTTAATTCCCTTTCATATTTATAATTATCAATTTGTTCTTTTACTTTCATATTTATCACATAATAATTATAAAATAAAAACAAGGATAAATCAATTATCCTTATCTAAATTTAAGTAAGAATTAAGTTTTATATATGATATATTATCTATCATATCATCTATCATATCATCTAATAAAATATAGTCTGGCATTAGGTTATCTCCTTTACTTTTATTAGATGATAACACTTATTTTAAAAATTTAAAAGGGTTTCGACAAAAGTAGTTATTTATTTCTAGTATCTACTAAAATTATGTCATCTCCTATTTTTATAATTTGAGTCCAAGAAATATTATATTCTTCTCGGGAAAATTTACGGCCTCTTTTTTCTTCTAAAATAAGATTCTTAATATATCCTTTTTCATCTACTATGGCGTCAACGATAATGCCTATTCTTTTGCCATTATATATATTTACTATTTCTTTTAGTTGTAAGTCTGATAAACGCATATTATCACCAATAAAGTATATGCTAGCGAATTAGTTTTTTGATATTGGTAATGGCACTTTTTTCTATTCTTGAAATTTGGGCTTGACTAATGCCTAGTTCATCAGCGATTTCCATTTGAGTTTTACCTATTAGGAAGCGATCTTTTAGAATTTGAAGTTCACGTTTTTTTAATTTTTCCATGGCTTTTTCTAGGGCTAGTTTTAAATCTTTGTCATAGACATCTTCTTTTATGGCTAATTGATCACATAAATAGATAGTATCACCACCATCATTATAGATTGGTTCATACATACTTACTGGTTCTTTTAGGGAATTTAGTGCATTAGCAATATCATATTCACTAACTCCTAGAATGTCAGCGATTTCTTTATCTTTTGGAGGAGTACCTTCAGTGGTAGTTAATTCTTCTTTTAGGCGACTTATTTTATGAGCAAGATCTTTTACACTGCGAGATATTCTTAGGGAAATATTATCACGAATATATCTTTTCATTTCTCCTTCAATTAAGGGATAAGCATAGGTAGATAATGTTACTCCGTATGACATATCAAAATTATCAATAGCTTTGACAAGTCCTAGGGTTCCTACTTGAAATAGATCATCTAAATTATCTACTTTATTGTTAAATTTTTTTAAGGCTGAGAGAACTAATTTTAAATTGCCATTAATTAAGTCTTCTCTTGCAAAGGGATCTCCTTGATGCATTTTTTCAAATAATTGATAGTTTTCCTCATTGGATAATACTTTTATAGAACTGGTATTTACTCCACAAATATCAACTTTATATTTTGACATAAAAACTCCTTTCACATCTATATTGTTGTGAAAGGAGAAAAAATATACAAATTATTGGGAAATTTTTTCTAGGGCAATTAGCATTTCTTTATAAATTAATTTATTGATAGGGTTTAAATTAATGGTTTGATTTAATCGTTCTTTTACCTTATTTAGGGGCATTTTCTCTAAGTGATAGTTTCCTTTTATTTCTCTTTTATCTAAATGAATGCTATCTAAATGGGGGGATTCATTGGTAAATATTTTGTAGTAATAGATTAGATTTTCTCTATTTTTGTGGGTATTTCGATAGTTTTTATGATAGGATCTGATTAAAAGGAAGGGTTTTTGAATATTGGTTATATTGATACCGGTCTCTTCTGATAATTCGCGTTGTAAACCTTCTTCGAGGGATTCACCTTTTTCAAGATGACCTCCGGGAAAGTGATATGAATTATCGGAGTATCCTAGAAGAAGGGATAGACTATCATTTATAATAATTGCTTTGACTCTTGTAACAGTCTCATCTATTTCAGATTTATTTAAATTGTCATTGTTATAAAATACTTTTTGCATAATAGACTCCCTACTATTTTAAATATTGTTTGATTTTTCTTTTGGCTTTATTTTTTATACTTTTATCTCCGATAAAAACGATTATTAGTAAGAGAATGGTGATAATGATTATTTCTTTGGTACTGTATTCGTTTTCAGAAACAGTATTTTTGCTATTATCTAATGAGTTATTATTAAATTTGTTAGCACTTTCTGTGTCCCAAATGCCGATATTTTTAGCAGATGCTAATTCTTGTTCTTCTTTTAAAGTGTTGGTATATTTATAATTTCCGTAAAGATATGCCACTTTGGCGTAGCCAGAGGCGACAAGATCTTTTTGAAGTAGTTTATCGTCTAAAAAAATCCAAGCTAATAATCTATCATATTTATCAGTCTTATCGCTATTTGAATCATACTCTAATTCGATTTTTTTAGCGTTTTTTACTCTATTACAAGTATAATCGCTGGCTTCTTTACCATAGTATTCTTCCTTTTTGGTTGGATGAACGGATTCGGGGGTGTCAACAGCTAAAAATCTGACGGTATATTCTTTGTCTTTAATTAAAACTTTTATGGTATCGCCATCAACACATTTTGATAATTTTACGGTTTCTCTTGTATTGGCATAAATATTTGGGAGAGAAATGAAGAAAAGGCTTATTATTAAAATTAATTTCTTTTTCATATTATTATCACTACTTTCATATTAAGTATAGCAAATTTCTTAATAGTTGTAAACTTAGAAGTTAATATTAAAAGACTATTAGTAGTTAGTATTCATACTAATAGTCTATTATTAATGTTAAGTATTATCTGGCATTACGAATGATGATAATACCTGAGCCACCAGCGGCTCCTGTATGGGTAGATGAACCGGTTGTACCGCCACCGCCGCCACCGTTTCCGGTATTAGCTCCACCAGCAGTACCATTGCCATTGTTTCGACCGCCACCAGTTCCGCCACTGGCATAAAGGGTTCCTGATGTTTCGCCAAAGGCACGAGTAGTTGTTCCTTGTCCAGTACCTGCTGAACCAGGATTACTTCCTTGTCCAACATAACCACCATTACCTCCATTACTTCCACCTGAACCACCAGAGTAATCACCATAGGCTCCAGCTCCACCGCCTGAACCTCCGGCTCCACCTGAACCAGTACCCCAACGGTAACTAGCTGTTCCGGCTCCACCACCGTTTACTTTGTAACTTGTTCCAAATGAAGAGCTTCCACCAGCGGTAGCAATTGCACCGCCTGAACCAATTGTAACTGTAGTGGTGCCATTTTGAGTGAGCATTATAGAGCTATATGTTTTGGTGTATCCACCACCACCGCCACCTGAACCATAATTTTTTAGAGTGGTAGAAGCACCGCCACCGCCGCCACCAACAAGGAAGATGTCAATTCCTAGATTTGATTTTGATGTATAGGTTCCGCTTGATTTAAACATTATTCTCCAGTTGCCAGTACCACTTCCTGATGAACAGTCACTATCACTACATACTTCATAGCTTCCTGTGTATGAGAAGTAATCGTTATATACGGCATATAAGGTTACATTTGATGTATCTGATTTGTTAATACTTGTAGTATAAGTTGGGCTTGTTGCACTTGAACTTGTTGACCAACCATTGACGTAATATACTGAACCACTTGTTCCTTTAGTATATTTATATGTACTGCAGGCTGTCGCTGCTGTGGTTAGAGAACAATCTGTTCCGGCATAACAAGTTAGAGTGGCTGGGGCTGTTCCACCACCATTACAGTTATAAGTAACGGTATAGGCAGCAGATACCCATCTTGCATATAAGGTTATATTACTAGTGATATTTACAGTATCAGTTGCTAATACTTGGGTTCCGCCATTAATGGCTGTATACCAACCAGTAAAATTATAAGCTGTTCTTGTTGGTGTTGGTAATTCTCCATAAGTTGAACCATAGGTAACTGTTTTAGTTGTTTGAGAAACTGAACCTTCATTTGGATTAAAGGTAATGGTATAAGTATTAGCTGTCCATTTAGCATACAAGGTTATTGGTGTTGAACTTGTACAACTTTGAGTAGTTGTTCCACTTGAAGTATAATATTGTGTTCCAGTACCATTTGTACCACTATAGTATCCACCAAAGGTATATCCAGTTTTACTTGGAACACTGATACTTGGTAGGGATTGTTCTAATTCTACGGTAATAGATGTTGTTCCAGCAGTTGTTGCCGATTGGTCATCTAAGGTTATTGTCCATACGTCATCTATACAGTAATTTCCAATTTTTGTTCCGGTTTTACAGGTAGCTGGATTAGATTCTGAAGTCCAGCCTGATGAACAAGATGATTGTTCATATAGGTAGCAAGATGAGCCGTTTAGAGCACCAGTTGAGCAGGTATATCCGGTAATTTCATCTTGCTTTGTCCAGCCTGATGAGCAGGATGCTTGATTATATTGATAACAGTTTGAACCGTTTAAGGTACCTACAGGACAGGTATACCCGGTAGAGTCCGACTTTGTCCAGCCTGATGAACAACTTGTTTGATTAGTTAGGTTACAGTTGGTTCCATTTAGGGTACCGGTACTACAACTGTAAGTATTACAGTTAATTGTTCCAGTATATGATGGAGTGGCTGTATAACTACAGTTAGATCCTGATAAGCTATGACTGTTTGAGTCACAAGTATAATTTGTACCTACTTTTGTCCAAGTTCTACAACTGCTTGCTTGATATACATAACAGTATCCGCCACCGCTTACGTGGGCATTGGGCCATGGTGATGGGCAGGTTGTGGATGTTGTTAGTGTTCCTGATGAATCTCCATAATAGTTATTACAATAGATTGTACAAGCATTTTGAGTAGTTGGAGTGTTTGAAGTGTGACCGCTTGGACAAGTACAAGTATATTTTGTTGTACCTTGAGTTCTACATGTATATGATGATTCACTAGCTCCATAACTACAAGTAGTACCATTTAAGGTGTGTCCTGAGGTACAAGAATATGATACACTACAAGAGTTTCCGCTGTAGGTATAACCACTTGAACACTGGGTTGATGGACTATTATATCTTGATGAGGTATTACAACTTACATTACTTGATCCTGATACGGTAGCAGCTTTAGTACAAGTATATACTGGAGTTGCTCCTTTATTACAGGTATATAATGGGGTGGCATCTTTGCTACAAGTATAGGTATTAGTAGCTGAAGTTATTGGTTTTGTACATACACCAACATTGCCCATTTCATTTTTTACATAACCGTATTTTGTTCCAGCACTTAATGGAAGGGTTGATGAGGCTGTTCCATTATATACTGGAGTTGAATCATTTGATAAGCCCCAAGCGACTACGTCACTACTGTAGGATTTGAATTTTACACCATTGGCTGTAGCTTCTAGGGAACAGGTTGGTGCAGTTTTACTAATTTTTACAATATAGGCTGAAGTTGAAGAACTTGATTTACTATCTGAATTAGTAGCTCTAGCAAAGACATAAGTTGTTCCTTCATAAGTTATTACTGGTTTATTTGTTTGAGAATATGTTTGCCAAGAGGTACAACTTGTACTGGAAGTTGTACTAGTACAATATTCATATTTATTTACACAAGAGGTATCTCCTGTTCCGGTAATTGTAATGGTTACATCTTTTGTTGACCAGTTATCACTTGCAACTTCTCCATCAGAGTTACTTGCAGTTATTGTTGGAGTTGTTGGAAGGATAAATACTTTATATGGACTTGAGACAGTTCCGGTTGTAGGAACGTTGTTAATAGCTCTAGCAAAGACATATTTTTTTCCACAAGTGTTATATTTCATTGAGCTGGTATATGTATTCCAAGTACCAGTACAACTTGATTCGGATGTTGAATCACAGTATTCGTATTTTTGAATACCTGAAGTAGAACTTGAGCCGGAGATAGTTAAGGTGTTACTTGTTGCCCAAGATCCTGAAGCAGTTGTACCAGTTATTGTTGGAGCGGCTGGAGTATCTTTATCTATTCTTACAGTAAATGTACCTATGCCATTGCCTTCTCCGGTATCGTTTGGCTTGGAATTACTTACAGCTCTAGCAAAGATATAGTATGTACCATTAGTATTATAGTTAAGGGCTTCTTCATAAGTGTTAGACCAATCTGTGCAGTTGGAGCTACTACTTCCGGTGGTTGAAACACAATATACGTAGTGATTTACTCCAGATGCACAGTTACCTCCGGTAATAGTAATAGTGTTACTTGTTGCCCAAGTGTTATTAGCAACGCTTCCCATAATAGTTGGAGCGGTACAGGTACCACTATCAAGATATTCAACGTTAGCACTACATGATGCGGTGTTACCAGCAGCATCTTTGATATGCATATAAATAATTTGATTAGTTGTTATGGTTTTTGTTAGATTTGTGCTAGCGGTATTGATAGTTGTATATGTACTTGGAGTAGCAGCACTGTTACTCCAAGCATAACCAGTTACAGCAACATTATCGGAAACGGCAGCAATTAAGGTTGCACTAGTAGTCCAAGTTGTTGGGTTGCCAGAAATAGTACAAGTTGGTGGCGTTTTATCAGCAATAGTAAAGTTAATTGTTTTTGTACCACTATAATTGCCAATACCAGTTACGGTTAAGGAAGCAGTACCAATATTAATATTGTTATTATAACTTATAGTATAGTCTGTTCCTTCTACTAGGGCATTACCATTTATTGTAACGGTAGGAATTGGTTTTATTTCGCTACCAGTATAGGCATATTCAGTATCATCTAAGGTAACTACAATATTATCAAATGATACAGTTGTAATACTTAGAAGGGTATTTATTATATTACCTTTACTATCTTTAAACCAAATATAATAATCTCCAGTTACATCGCCACTTAATGGATATTCTAGATTATATATTTTATTTTGACTTGATGAGGGAATTGTAGTAAAAGTTGATGGGGTTGTACTACTTGTTGTTACAGCATAACCTACAATATTGTATGTTGTATTGATGGCGGTAGCTCTTATTGTAGAATTACTATATGACTTGGAAGTTATTTCAAACTTGTCGGTTACTACTTGATTTATTTCAGTTAATACATCAACATCTAAGGTTTCTCCACTTAGATTACTAGAAGGATTTTCATTGGCATCTAGATATATCCAGATGGTATATTCTTGAACTTCTAGGGTTACTTCTTGATAATATAATAAGGTTATTGTATCATCTTTATTTTTACCATAGAAATTACCTTGGCTTAGTATAGAACCAGGATTAGTACTATTACCACTGGTAACTACCCATTTTAGGGCACTGGATTTTTTAATATTATCCCCTATTTCATTTATTTTTAGGTAAAGAGTGGCATAAACATTGACGTCTTTTAGATATTCTTTTTTACTAATGGTTACTGTTGAATGGATACCATTTAAGTAACTATCAGAAATATTAAGATCTCCTACAAAGGTAGCATCACCTTTAACATCAATATAATCAGCAAAATTTGCTGGCAAATTAAAGGTTACATTGGTTTGTTGACTATTACTACTTCTCCACGTAAGGAGAGCATAAGTTCCTGTTATAAGAAATAAACCTATGGTTAAAATGCTTACAATTAATACTATTCTTTTTTTCATTTCATCACCTATATTCATTAACTTTATATACTTATTAACAATTACTGACTATTATCTATTTAATTATAGCAAATTTAACTTATTATGTAAATGATTAATTTTAGTTTTTAAAAAGGATATAACTTTATTGGTTATATTCTTGAAACATTAGTTTAATAGCTTCTTTGTAAATATCTTTAGCAATAGCTTTTCCGTTAGGTAATTGGTTTATTAGGTTATTCATCATAACTCCACTATTGCATTCTAATACTAGATATCCAGAAGGTGTATTTATTATATCAATACTACCAAACTTAATATTTAAAATATTAGCAACTTCTTTAGCAAAATTAATAAGATATTCTTTATTAGGTACTTCAAGATTAATTTTTGTTCCATTAGATAGATTATGTAACCAGGTATACATATATTCTTTGTCTTTTGGTAATATATAGTCATCTAATATTTTATATTGATAATTTGAATTAAATTCTTTTAAAAGGTATGAGATAGTGTGAATACCGTCGCCATAGATGATTGGACGAACTTTTTTATAGATTAATTTTACGTGGTTATTTAAAATGATAATTCGATATTCATCAATGATATTGTAGAATGGACAAATGCTTATTGAATGGGCTTTTTTAAAGATTTTATCTAAGGTTATATCTATTTCTTTTTCATCAGTTATATGATAGACGTCGTGGCCACAAGTGCCAGTGTTGTTTTTTATTACAATGTTAGAGTGATATTTTTTAAAGTACTTATGTGCAAGAGATTTATCTTTATAGTCTTTAGCATATGGTTCATTATTTGATTGAGAGTACATCAAGTGATGAGTAATTACAGGAATATTTTTATTTTTTAAGATTTCATACATAGCATATTTATCATCAATAGAAAGAGATGATGACTGACTATTTAGATCAAATTTATAACCAGTAATATATCTTATTTGATTATCTTTTTCTAACATAATTAACCAGTTATTAGAAAGAAAATGTATTTTTAAGCCTAATTCTTCCGATATTTCTTTAATAATATTTTGATACATAATAAATCACCTAAAGTTATTATAGCATATATTTTAAAGTATGATATAATGGTTTTGGTGAGTTTATGAGTAAAAAACAAGATTTTATAAATAATAAGGAGAATACTTTATTAATGGCAATTAGTTTATTTAAAAATGATTTATCTAATAAGAAGATAAAGAGTTTAATTAAAAATAAGATGGTGATGGTTAATGGAAGAGAAATTTTAAATAGTAGTTATTTGGTTAAAGAGGGAGATAAGATTGAGATCTTCTATGAAAAAAGAGTTATGCCTTTATATAATCTTGATATTTTGTATGAAGATGAATATTTAATTGCAATTAATAAACCTGCTTCTTTATTATCTATATCTAATGATAAGGAAAAGATTGTAACGGCTTATAGAATGGTGTCTGATTATGTTAAGAGAAAGAGAATGGGATCATTTATATTTGTGGTGCATAGATTGGATCAGGATACTTCGGGGATATTACTTTTTTGTAAAAATGAAAAAATTAGAGATAAAATGCAAGAAAATTGGAATACAGTTGTTAAGAAAAGAGGATATGTAGCATTAGTAGAGGGAAAAATGGTGGGAAGTGGGACTTTTCATACGTTTTTAATGGAAAATAAAAAGCAGGTTGTATATTCTTCTAGAAATGGTCAAGGTAAGGAAGCAATTACTCATTATCAGGTTATTAAGAGGTGTGATGACTATAGTTTGGTACAGGTATTTATTGATACGGGAAGAAGAAATCAAATAAGAGTTCATTTTTCTGAAGGTGGACATCCAATTGTAGGAGATAAAAAATATGGTTGTAAGATTAATCCAATTAAAAGATTATGTTTGCATGCTAATATATTAGAGTTTATTCATCCAGTTAGTAAAAAGTTAATTCATATTGAATGTGATATGCCGTTGGAATTTAAAAAGATATTAAATAAAAAAGTGAATTAGAGAACTGATCGCTTTTTTATTTAATATTTCTAATAATACCAAAGAGAATAGTTATTATTAAGATAATTGTAGTGGTATATCGAGGAATTTTTTCTTTTATTTTATTTTGTTTATTAAATAGATAGATATATTCTTGATAGATATAATAGATAATAAATGGTGGAAGAAGAATAGATACTAATAGGTTATAATGAATAGCTTGTTTTAAGTTACCATTTATGATAGCAAATAAACATCTGGTGATGCCACATCCGGGACATAATAATCCGGTGATGGTATAGAATGGACATACTATTTTTAAGTTTATGGTGTGATTTAAATAATAATATATTAAAAAAATACTAATAAAGATAATATTTTTTAATAGTATTTTTTTTAATCTATTCAGCAAATCTGTTTAGATCCGATTGAATTAAGCATTCACTTACAATAGATAGTCCAAAAATTGATAATAATAAATATAAAACTGAGTTATCGTTTATTTCTTTATTATATTTTTTACCAATTTGATATAGTCTTTGGCCCATTTTGTAATTCCAGTAAAGGGAGTATATACCACAAGTTAAAATGGTATATAGTAGAGCCAAACCTCCAGATGTAGGATTATTATCGTCAGATAAGGTATTAGTATCATCTGTCATTTGAACAAACCATATTAATCCGTAAATACCACAAGTTATAAAAGAGAAAATTATTTGCATAGCAATATCTTTCTTTTCTAGAATTGGATGAATAGGAGTTTTTCTTTTGGGTTCTTTTTCTTCAAGATTAGAACCACATTCTGGGCAAAAAGTTACTTGTTCTTTTAATTCTTTACCACAATATGGACAATATTTCATATTATCACTCACCTCTTAATAAGATTTTAATAAAGTTAATTTTGTTTGTCAATATATAATTAGTTATCTCTTAATGTTGCTTGACATTTATTAGTTACTTCATTAATTATTTTGTTAAAGATAGTCATTACTTCTTCATCTGTTAGGGTTTTTGTAGGATCTGTAAACGTTAGAGAAAAAGCAATAGACTTTTCATTTTCTTTTAGATTAGGTCCAGCATATACATCAAATACTTGGATGTTAGATAATAATCTACCAGCAGATTTTTTTATTTGTTCTGATAGAGTTTCACACGAGATATCTTTATTTACAATGAAGGAGATATCTTTAACTATTTCTGGATAAATAGATGCGGGTTTATATTTAATTGGCTTTATTGGTTTTATTAGTTTATTTAAAGATATTTCTGAAAGATATATTTCTTCTTTTTTAATACTTGGGTGAATTCTTCCGATAATACCTATTGGTTCACGATCTAGAAGAATTTCAGCAGACATACCAGGATGCATATCTTTTATTGAAGAAGATTTAAAAGTATATCTATTTTTTAGCCCCATATAATCTAGAAGGTTTTCTATAATGCCTTTTAAGATATAGAAATCTACGGGTAGTTTATTATTTTGCCAAGTTGATCCTTGATAATTTCCTTTCATAAGAATAGATATTTTAGTGTCTTCTTTGTAGGAAATGTCATAAGTTTTAGCTATTTCATAGATTAAGATGTTTTCCACTTTTCTGGATTTATTATAGTCATAGACGTTTAATAATGATGGTAAGATAGTAGTTCTAATAGTAGATTTATCTATACTCATTGGATTTGGTAGGATGATTTGTTGTTTGTTTTCGTAGTTAAATAGTTTAGTCATTTCTGGTGATACGAGGGTGTATGTTTTTACTTCATTTAAGCCAAGATTTCTTAATCTTTTAGTTACTATTTTGCGATATTTTACGTCTCCAATATATTCACCTTTTCTAATTGGTACGATTGGCATTGTAGATACGAGGTTATGATAACCATATAATCTACCTATTTCTTCAGCTATATCATTATAGAAAGGATCTATGTCTAGTCGACGATTAGGAATAGTACAGATGATCTTATGACCTTTTAATTGATATTTGAAATCTAAGCGGTCTAACTCTTTTAGCATATCTTCTCTAGAAATGGTTATACCTAATAGTTTGTTAATTTCTTCTTCAGTAAATTCTACTACTTTAGGAGTTTTGTCTATTTTATCGTGAGAAATTAAACCAGATAAGACTTTGGCATTGGCATATTTTTCTAGGAGATGACAAGCTCTTAAGAGAGATTTTTCAGTATATTCATAATTTAGGCCTTTTCCATATCTAATTGAGGCTTCACTTTGAAGGTTTAATCTATTAGCAGTTGTACGAATACTGATAGGGTTAAATATTGCGGATTCGATTAGAATTGTTTTGGTATTTTGATCAACTTCGGTATTAAGTCCCCCCATTACACCAGCTATACATACTGGTTTTGAGCCATCAGTAATAACAATATCATCTTTAGTTAAAACTCTTTCTTTACCATCTAGAGTAGTTATTTCTTCTTTATCTTCAGCCATACGGACAGTAATTTTATCTCCTAGTTTTTGGGCATCAAAGAAATGCATTGGTTGACCATATTCAAGCATTACATAGTTAGAAATATCAACAATATTGTTAATAGGACGCATACCAGCAGAAATTAATCTTTTTTTAATAAAATCTGGTGATTCTTTTACTTGGATATCTGTAACCATTTTAGCTAAATAATATGGACATTTATCAGTATTAACAGTTAAGTTAAAATGTGATGTGATATTATCTTTAATAGGATTTATAGTATCACTTGGTAGCGTTACTTTTTTATTTAGAATGGTAGCTATTTCATAAGCAAAACCAATATGATAATAGCAATCATTATTACGGTGTTTATGAACATCTAATTCATATATAGTATCATCTAATCCTAAAAAGGTTAATGGATCCTCTCCTACTTTGGCATTTTCTGGTAATTCAGTAATGCCTCTGTTATAGCTTTCTTCAGTCTTTTCTTCTAATCCTAATTCATATAGAGCGCAAAGCATTCCGTTTGATTCAACACCTCTAATTTTAGATGGTTTAATTTCAAAGTTGTCTTTAAGAATGGCTCCAGGTAAGGCTACTATTACTTTTAAATTTTTTCTGACGTTTCCAGCACCACATACTATTTGAGTAGAAGTTTTACCAATATCTACAAGGCAAATATTTAAATGATCAGAGTCCGGATGTTTTTTTACTTCAAGGATTTCTCCGATTACAAGATTATTAATATGATTGGTTATTACTTTTTCAACGTTAACACCGGCTTTAGTAATTTTTACAGCTAGTTCTTTAGGATCTTCAGAAGAGATATCAACATAATCTTTTATCCAATTTAAACTTATCATTTTATTCACTTTCCTTTCTGTCAAAAGTACTTACTTCACGGAGATCAGTCATATAGAAGGTTCTTATATCATTGATGCCATATTTTAGCATTGCTAGTCTTTCTGCTCCAAAACCGAAGGCAAAGCCGGTCCATTCTTTTGGATCATAACCGCAGTTTTTTAAAACGTTGGGATGAACCATACCAGCTCCAGAGACGGTAATCCAGCCAGTATTTTTACAGATGTTACAGCCTTTTCCGTGACAATTAAAGCAACTGATATCTGTTTCTACGGATGGTTCGGTAAATTGATAGTAACTTGGGCGGAATCTGGTTATACAGTCTTCTCCGAAGAGTTTTTTAGCAACAGTATCAAATGTTCCTTTTAAGTCACAAAGACTAATATTTTTATCTATTAAAAGTCCTTCAATTTGCATAAATTGATGAGAATGTGTTGCATCATCATCATCACGACGATATGTTTTACCAGGACAGATCATACGAATAGGTACTTTACCGGCTCCTTTTAACATTGTTCTTACTTGTACTGGAGATGTTTGACTTCTTAGAAGAATTGACTCACTTTCAATATAGAAAGTGTCTTGGGCATCTCTTGCAGGGTGTCCTTTAGGAATATTAAGTAATTCAAAGTTAAATTTATCTTCTTCGATTTCAGGTCCATCTACGACATCGTATCCCATAGATATAAATAATTCTTCAATTTCTTCGATAATGTGCTCTAAGATGTTTGGAGCACCAAAGTTTATCTTGGTTCCGGGAAGGGTTACATCAATCTTTTCAGATGATAATTTTTCATTTAATAGTTTTGTTTCTAAGTTATTTTTATATTCTTCATATAAGTTATTGAATTTTGTTCGTAATTCATTTAGAAGCATCCCAAAATCTTTTTTTTCTTCATTAGGAAGATCTTTCATCATTTTAGATAATTCAGTGATACGTCCTGATTTACCAAGATATTCAACTTTGAGGTTATTTAATTTTTGAAGATCTAAATTGTCTTCGAATATTTTTTCAATGTCTTCTTTCATTTTTATAATTTTTTCTTTATTCATATTATCAATCCTTTCTTTAAATAAATAAAAAAGTTATAATCAAAGGACGAGGAAGACCCGCGGTACCACCTTTGTTTATAACTTTAGTTATACTCTCAAACCTATAACGTAGGTAACGATAAAACTCCAAGGGTGAATTCAGTCAATAATTATTATTAGTATTACACCAGCACTAACTCTCTTTAAATAATTATTTATAGACCTACTACTTCCTTATCATAGTTTTATTAAATAGTCATTAAATCTTGTTCTTTATCTTTTAATTTTTCATCAATTATTTTATTATATTTATTAATTAATTCTTGTACTTCTTCATTACCTCTTTTTTCAAGATCTTCGGGTAATTTTAAGTTTTTGACTTCAGTATTTGAGTCTTGTCGAATGTTTCTTAAAGCTATACGAGCTTCTTCAGCAAGTGATTTTACTTGTTTTACTAATTCTTTACGGCGATCTTCAGTTAATGGAGGAATTACTAGAAAAACACATTCTCCATTATTATTAGGCGTTACTCCTAGATTGGCTTCGAAGATAGCTTTTTCAATGCCACCAAGGACAGATTTATCAAATGGTTTTATCATTAATTGTCTAGCTTCAGGGATACTGATATTAGCTAATTGTTTTAAAGGAGTTGGAGCTCCGTAATATTCGACAGTGATACCATCTAACATTGCAGGATTAGCACGACCTGCTCTTACATTAGTAAATCTATTAACTAAATTATTAATTGTACTTTCCATTTTTTCTTCAGTATTAAATAAAATTGTTTCTATATCCATATATATTTCCCTTTCCTTTGTTAATATAATATCACAGTTTTAGAAAAAATACTACTATTTTTCTTGGATTAAAATACCATTAACATTTAAATCATTAACTTCAGTTATTTTTATTTTTACTGGGGTATTATTTTCAAGATTCTCTTTTATTTCTACGGGGATATAATTAGTAGTTATAACTATTTTAGTGGAATCTTTTCTAGTTTCAACGATGCCATCATAAACATTACCTATTTTACTTTGATAATATAAATTTTCATATTTATCTGAAAGAGCAATTACTTCTTTGACACGACATTTCTTTGTGATACCATCTATTTGATTTGGCATTGTTGAAGCTACTGTACCATCTCTTTTAGAGTATGGAAAAGTATGAATTTTAGTAAACTTGATTTGATTAAGTGTATCAATGGTTTCTTTGAATAGTTCTTCAGTTTCTCCAGGAAAACCTATGATTAGATCTGTAGTTATGGAAATATCGGGAATAAGAGTACGAATTTTATTTATAGTATTAATAAAATATTCTATATCATAATGGCGATTCATTTTTTTTAATATTGTGTTACTTCCAGATTGTAATGGAATATGTAGATGCTTAGCCATAATATCATTATTTTTTATTAAGTTAATAATTCCATCGGTTACTTCATTTATTTCAATACTTGATAATCTAATTCTTAAGAGATTAGGTATTTTTACTAATTCTTTTAAGAGAGACTCTAAGTTATGTTCGGTACCAAGACCATATCTTCCAGTATGAATACCGGTTAGAACTATTTCTTGATAACCATTATTTACAAGATTAGTAATTTCTTTAATGACTTCGTAAAAATCTTTACTTCTTAAATTTCCTCTGGCATAAGGAATAGTGCAGTAAGTGCAAAAAGCATTACAGCCATCTTGAATTTTAACAAAGCCTCTAGTATGAACGTTAAATTTATCTATGTACATATTTTCAAAAGAAAGATTTTTTAAATCGGCAACTTTATTAATATATTGATGAGTGTTTAGATACTCTTTAAGTAATTCTACAACATTTGATTTATGAACATTTCCAATAATAATATCGGCATCAATTGCAGAAGGATTTAACTGAGCATAGCAACCCATAACAACAAGGATAGAATCGGGATGATTTTGTCTGGTTGTATGAATTAATTTACGATCTTTGCGGTCGGCTTCATTAGTTACTGAACAAGTATTAATAATATAGATATCAGCTGGATCTTCATAGTTAACCATTTTGTAGCCAGCTTTTTGCATTAGGTTAATAACGTATTCTGATTCATAAATATTTACTTTACATCCGAAAGTATGAATAGCAAAAGTCATAAGATCACTTCCAATCTGTTGTATATTTTAACACAAGTTATTATAAAAGAAAAGTTAATTATTTATATTATCAAGATATTTAATAAGAGGGGGGCAATCATTAAAGACAAGATAAGTTTCTTTAACAGTTTTTTTAGTAAAATTTTCTACATATTGTTTTTCAAAGAAAGATAATAATTCATCAAAGAAGTGATTACTGTTATAGATTATAATTGGTTTATTAAATTCATTGCTTCGTTTACTTTCAATGGTACTTAATAATTCATAGGTTGTCCCTATGCCACCCGGAAGAAATAGGATAAGATCACTTTCATTAATAAGTTCTTCAGTACGACGGCAAATATTTTCGGTAATTATTTCTTTGGTACATTTAATTTTTTTTAGGTCCTCTTTAAATATTTCAGGAGTAATACCTATAACTTGATGATTATTTTTTAAGGCCTCTTCGTAGGAGTCATTCATAAGTCCTTGATTATATGCGCCATATACGAGATCATAATTTCTTTTAAAGATTTCTTTTAATAATTCTTGACAATCTTGTCGATAGTTACTTGGAATATTGTTTGATGATGAACATCCGATAAAAATTTTCATATATATACTTCCCTTCTTTAAAATATCTAATTTTATCTTAATTCATTATACTATTTATGTTTTAGATTGTAAATTGATAATTGATTTTTTACTTTAAATAACTTTTTAGTAAATAGAATTTAATTTTTTTAGATATTTGTTTTTTTAGTTGGTTTATGATAGAATTAGGTTTGTGGTGAGGATGATGTTTAAGTATAGTTTGGATAATAAGAGATATCATACGCTTAATTATTTTTATAAAAAGAAATTTGGAATCAAGGTATTTAAGGTCAGTTTAAATGGAGGTTTTAGTTGCCCTAATTTAGATGGTAAGGTAGGATATGGAGGATGTATTTATTGCTCAAAGAGTGGTAGTGGAGAGTTTGGTGGAGATAAAAACAAATCTTTGACAGAACAATTTATGGAGATGAAAAAGGTTGTTAATAAGAAGAATATTCCTTGTAAATATATTGGCTACTTTCAAGCAAGAACTAATACTTATGATACGGTGGAAAATCTTAAGAAAAGGTATGAAGAAGTTTTGAAGATAGATTCGGTTATTGGACTTAATATAGCGACGAGATGTGATGCAATTAGTGATGAGTGTTTAGATTATTTGAGTAGTCTTAATAAAAAGACGTTTTTAACTATTGAGTTAGGACTTCAAACAATTCATAAGGAAACTTCTAAATTAATTAATAGATGTCATACTTTAGAACAGTTTGAAGGGATGGTTAAGAAGTTAAGAGAACGAGGAATTAATGTAGTTGTACATATTATTAATGGATTACCTTATGAGAGTGAAGATAAGATGATAGAAACTGCAAAGTATTTAAATAAGTTAGATATTCAGGGAATAAAGATTCATATGTTACATATTATTAAAGATACGGAAATGGATAAGTTATATAAAAAGACTAATTTCCATATTCTTAGTAAAGAGGAATATATAGATATTGTCATAAAGCAATTAGAAGTATTAAGAGAGGAAATAGTAATTAATAGAATTACTTCTGATCCTGATAAGGATTTATTAGTAGAACCTATTTGGTTAACGAAGAAATGTCAATTATTAAATGATATTGATAAGGAAATGAAAAAAAGAAATACATATCAAGGAATAAAACTTTAATATGTATTTTTATTTGGATAAATTGGTCATTACGTATTTATTTTCCTCTCTTAGATTATCTTTCTTAACATCTGTTATAAGTACAAGTGAGGCAATTAATAGAATTGTATAAAATATTATTACTCCTTTGTTATTTTTTAAAAATTTCATATTATCACCCTTTCTTGATACTATTTTATTACATACGATTGTTTGTGTCAATAAGAAATAGATGTTTTTTAAACATTTGTTTGTATTTTACAATTTGATGTCAACTGTATATTAAAGCTGTAAATGGACGTTTTTTTCTTAAAAGTATATAAACAAATGTTTGACTTTTCAGAAATAATATGTTATTATGGTAGTGAGAGGAGAGTTTATATGAGACAAAAAACTGATGGATTAACTAAAAAGCAAAAAGAAGTTTTAGAATTTATTAAACAATTTCATGCAGAGAATAAATATCCCCCATCAATAAGACAGATATGTAATGCAATTAATTTATCTTCACCAGCAACAGTGCACGTACATATTAATCATTTGGTTGATAAGGGTTACATAAAAAGAAGTAAAGAAGGAAATAAGGCGTTAGAGTTATTAGTTCCTAATGAGTATGAATCTCATGGAGAAGATGTAGTTAATGTGCCTTTACTTGGTAAAGTTACAGCTGGTTCTCCAATAGAAGCTATTGAGGTTCCTAATGAATTTTTCTCCCTACCCGCTTATTTGATTCCTAAGAAAAAAGAAGTATTTACTTTAAAGGTTGATGGAGAGAGTATGATTAATAAGGGAATACTATCAAATGATATAGTTATTGTTGAGAGATGTAATGATGCGAAAAATGGGGATATGGTAGTGGCGATGAACGATGATAATGAGGTTACTTTAAAAACGTTTTATAAGGAAAAGGGTCATTTTAGATTACAACCAGAAAATGATTATATGCAACCAATTATTTTAGATAATGTTACTATTTTAGGAAAGGCTATTGGATTATATAGAAAATTTTAAAAAGATTCCGGTTAATAAATAACCGAAATCTTTTTTAGTTAATCTTTTATAAGTTTTTACACTTCTTTTTTGATGCCTAAATGTTCATAGGCTTTATCTGTTACCATACGACCACGTGAGGTTCTTTTTAGATAACCATTTTGAAGAAGGTATGGTTCATAGACATCTTCGATGGTGGTAACTTCTTCGCCAATTGATGAGGCAATAGCTTCGATGCCTACGGGGCCACCATTAAATTTTTCAATAATTGATAATAATAAATTATAGTCTGTTTCATCTAGTCCTATTTTATCTACTTTTAGTTTCTTTAGAGCATCTTCAAGAATATGTTTGGTAATAAGACCGTCTCCTTGAACAAGAGCAAAATCTCTAACTCTCTTGAAAAGGCGATTGGCTATTCTGGGGGTTCCCCTACTCCTTTTGGCTAATTCGGTGGCAGCTTCATCAGTTATTTCTGTTTTTAGGACTCGTGAGGTTCTTTTTATTATTTGAAAAAGTTCTTCTTCAGTATAGTAATTTAGTTTAGAAATGATACCGAAACGATCTCTTAAAGGAGCAGAAAGGTCTCCAGCTCTAGTGGTTGCTCCGATAAGGGTAAAATGTGGTAATTCAATCTTTATATTACGGCTAGTTCCTTCACTGCCAATGACTATATCTAGGTAATAGTCTTCCATTGCTGGATAGAGAATTTCTTCGATAAATCTTGGGATACGATGAATTTCATCAATAAAGAGAACATCATTTGGTTCTAGTGTTGAAAGGATAGCTGCTAGATCACCACTTTTTTCAATGGATGGGCCTGAGGCAGTTTTTATATTACTTCCTAGTTCGTTAGCAATAATGTATGCTAAAGTGGTTTTTCCTAAGCCAGGTGGGCCATATAAAAGAACGTGATCAAGGCTTTCTTTACGCATAAGTGCTGATTTGATGAATACTTTAATATTTTCTTTTACTTCACTTTGACCAATATATTCATCGAGAGTTTGAGGTCTTATATTATCATATCTATCTTCTTCTAATAATTCTTGAGTTAATACTCTATTTCCTGTCATATTATCACCTTTTTTTGATATACTCTTCAATTTCTTTCCACGTTTTAAAGTGATGGAACTCTTTATACTTTTGATTGTATGAGGCATCAACCATTAATACTTCAATACCGGATGCTTGAACTTTGGTACAATGTTTTATACTGTCGTCAATAAAGAGATCTATTTTTTCTTTAAGACATACTTCGTCTTTATAATGAGCTCTTACTATGAGTTTATCATAATAGATTTGGTTATTATCTAGATATTTTTTAGTTATCTCAAACGGATTGGTATAAGCCTTTCCTCTTGAAGTAATAAAAATTATTGTGTGACCTAATTTATGAAGGTTATCAATTACTTCTTTAACATCTTTTTTTAGAGGAAAATTTAGAGCTAAGGTGTCATAGTAATTACGCATTGTGTCAAAGTATTTATCTATGGTTAAGTTTACTTTATCTTTGATACTTCCATAATAAGGAATAGATGTAGAAAGTATTGTTTTGTCAATATGAAATACTTTTTCGTATGTAGGAATCATATATTGCCAGGTATTAGTAATAGTATCATCGATGTCTATACCGATTCTCATTAAATCACTCCTTATCTTAATAATAGTTTTAAAGCTTCTTTTATTTGTTCTTCAATAGGTAATTCTTCATTAATAGATTTAATGACTTTTTTGATATCTGCTTGTTTATATCCTAGAGCTACAAGAGCATCTGTTAGTTCGTCGTTTTGTTTGCTTGTAAGAAGACTTAATTGATTACCATTTAGTTTTCCTTTTAGATCTAGAATTATTTGTCTTGCAACTTTATCACCTATTTTAGGGAATTTTTTTAAATATAGGATGTTTTCTCTATCTATAGCATCAATAATACCGGTAATGGATCCGGTGGCTAGCATTGGAAGAGCCATTTTGGGTCCTAGTCCTTTAACGGATATTAATTTTAGAAATAAGTCTAGTTCTTCTTTGTTTTTGAAGCCATATAGTGAGAATTCATCTTCTCTTACTTGATTATATGTATAGATAGTGTATGTTTCTTCTAATTTATAATAATATGGATTAGGGACATAAATTAAATAACCAATGTCGTGATTGTCTATAATAATATAGTTACATTCTACTTCTTTAATAAGACCTTTTATATAACCATACATTTTATTTAAATTCCTTTATATCGTTATTAGTTAGTCCTTTTAAAATATCCATATTCATTGTAGTTATCATTTCACTGTCTTTATTAACATTCTTGATAGTATCATTTATCATAATATTTAATAATTCTTTATAAGAAATATTTACTTCTTCCCATAAATGATGAGATAATCCGGAAGGAATACTGTTGATTTCGTCTATGTATAGTTTTTTCTTTTCTTTATCATATAGAAAATCTATTCTTGATAGTCCCGTATTATTTAAGAAATTAATAGTTTTTTTGGCATAATCAATAATTTCTTCTTGCATTGTTTCAGTTATTTTAGCTGGAACATTTCTGATAATATTTCCGTTTAAGTAGTTTTCTAAGTTACATTTATCTATATAATCACGGTATTCTAATTTTGTTTCTATTTCTTCGATAGCAGAGATGTATAGTTTGTCATTTGTTTTTAAAATTGAAATATTATATTCGACTAAAGATTCTATTTTTTCTTCAATTACTATTTTTCTGTCGTATTTTAAAACTTCATTAATAGCAGTATCTAATTCTTCTTTTCTTTTAACGGTGATAATACCTATAGAAGATCCTAAGGTAGCTGGTTTAATTATTAGTGGGTAAGATAGTTTATCTATTTTTTTAAATAGTTCTTCTTTATTTTTATTATATTCGTTATCAAAGAACCAAACATATTTAACTGTTGGAAGATTGTTTTGTTCTAATAGTTGTTTGGTAAAGACTTTATCTTGGCAGATAACTGATGAATAGATATTATTTGAAACATATGGAATTCCTACTAAATTAAGATATCCTTGGATGGTACCATCTTCCATACCGTTACCGTGAACCATTGGAATAACTAAATGAAGTTCAGCTAATTCTCTTTTAATAAGGCCTGCGGTTTGAAGAATAAAACGACCTTCTTTGTTAATTAGATTTACTTTTGTAGCATATCTTTCAATTAGGTTATAGTTATTAAAACTATCTATATATCTTAGGCAACCGGAAGAATACCACACTAGATCTTTGGTAATATAGATTGGAATGACTTCATATTTATCTGTATCTATATTATCCATCGCTTGTAGAGCTGTTAAAATTGACATTTCGTGTTCTAGACTTTTTCCTCCGAATATAACTCCTATTTTCAATTTCATTTATAATCACCTTCATCTTAAGTTTATCATAGAAAATAGTGGTAGTCAAATATAATGAGGCTTTTATAACCTTGGGTTTACGTAAATAGATAGACTTAACATTTTTTATGTAAAGAGAGTTTTTTGAAATTAAAAAAAGACTAAATGTGAAATATCTATCATTGAAGATACTTTATTTAGTCTTTTTTATTTTTTCAGTTATTTATGAATATTACTTTGTTTTATCAACAAATGTGGTATTAGGATTTACGTGAAACATTGAATTTAAGATATTAATATCAGCATATTCATACATATCTACTAGATGATATGATAGTTCTTTTATTTCACGGCGTTTTCCTAAACTTTTCTTTGTTACTTTACAGGCACAGTCAATGAAGTTCATTTCAGTATATTTTACCCACGTAAGAATATCTTTTTCTTTGATGTAATATAGCGGCCTTATTAGTTTCATATTTTCAAAATGATCACTATTTAAAATTGGTAACATTCCAGAAAATTTTCCGTTATAGATCATATTAAGGAGAAGTGTTTCAATAACATCGTTAAAATGGTGACCTAAAGCTATCTTGTTGCATCCTAGTTCTTGGGCTTTGGAGTATAGGCATCCTCTTCGCATACGGGCACAAAGAAAGCAAGGACTATCAGTATCTTTTACAACATCAAAGATGTTAGTTTCAAATACTTCGATAGGAATATTTAAAATTCGGGCGTTCTCTTTTACTTGATTTAGCTTCTCTTCAGTATATCCAGGATCCATAACAATAAATCTTAATTCAAAGTGAAATTTATTATGTCTTAAGAGTTCTTGCATACATTTAGCTAAAAGAAAGGAATCTTTTCCACCAGAAATGCAAATAGCAATTCGGTCGTTTTCTTCGATTAAATTAAATTCTTTAACGGCTCTTACAAATTTGGAAAATATTTCTTTACGATATTTTTTTTGAATTGATTTTTCTATTTCTTTTAATTCTTTCATACTTTATTTCCTATATTGCTTTTATTTTTATTTTAGAGAGATTATTTCTCTTTTCAAGAATGTAATCTCGATTATTTTTTAGGATATTTTTTCCTAGGGTTAAAGTGTTATAGGTATCAGGGTTATTAGCAATATCATAGAAGACTTTTGAGAAGATACTGGTGGTAGTGGTGATAATACCTCTCGCTCCGGTATCTCTAGATAGAGCGTCTTCGACAATTAAATCTAGGATTTCATCAAAGTTAGTGATGGTAATACCTAAATTTTCTAAATTAGCAAGAATTGTTTTGACTTCGCTTTTTTTAGAGTTTAGAATAATATCTTTAAAAACTTCTTTGGTTAGTCTTTCAAAAGGAATTATGATAGGCATTCTTCCTAATAGTTCTTTCATCATTCCATATTTATAAAGAATTTTATTTAAATCATTTTCTTCTTGTTTTTTAGGAATATTTTCAAATCCAACAGGAGTTTTTGGCTTTTCAAATAGACCTTGGAAGGCACCAGTACCTACGAAGATAATATTTGTAGTATCTACGTTAAAGGTTTTGTGGCCTTGCGAATCCATTTCAACGGTTCTCTTTCCTCCTTCGATTAGAGTTAGTAATTCTTGTTGAACACCGCTGGTAGCTACGCTTTCGTTTGAATCTCCTTTTTCACTTAATTTGTCTATTTCATCTAAAACTATAATACTGTGTTCTAGTTTGTTAAGATCTTTACCACATTCGTAATAGGCTTTTACTAGAATACTGTCAACACTTTTGCCAACATAACCAGATTGGGTTATTCCTGGTACTGAATAAATGGTAATAGGTATTCCTAATTCTTTGGCTAGTTGTCTAAAGGTTTCAGTCTTGCCTACTCCAGTTGGTCCTAGAGCAAGAAGATTCTTTTTTGTTAGTCCTTTTAGATTGTAATGCATCCAAAAAGCAGTGATTATCTTTTCAATGGCTTTGTCTTGTCCTTTAATGGTATCTTTTATTTTATTAACATATGATATAGGTGTTTCATTCATTAGATGATAATCTACTTCTTTGGAAGTTTGTTCTGTTGTTGGCTGTTCTTCGGGGTCTTCGAAGACTTCTTCATATGGTATTGCTTGTTCATATCTTTCATACCATTCAGCAGTTTCTTTGTCTTCATAAATGTCAGCTTCCATTGTAGTTTTAGGAATAACGAAAATAAGATATTCACCATCTTTTCTGGCATAATAATATTTTTGAGACTCTTCAAATAATTCTTTTTTTAATTCTTTTAGTGTGGCCTTGGGATTTTCTGATAATAGTTTTGATATTTCTACTCGACCACCATAAGCATTTCCTGCGAATAATTCAAAGTCGACAATATGATGATAACTATTTTCGTCTTTATCTATAAAAACTTCATTGTCTTCATCATAACATCCTTCGATAATACGGTATGGAATAAAGGTTGTATCACCACTTTCTTGATCCACACGACGTTTAAATAATATTGCTAATTCTTTTACTTCAACCATTTTTTACCCTCCCTTAATGATTAATCTCTAATTTTTATATGTAATTCTCTTAATTGCTGTTCTGTTAGTTCGTTAGGGCCACCCATTAAAGTATCTTGGCCACTGACGTTTGGTGGGAAGACTTGAACTTCTCTTAAGTTTTCTTCACCAGTTAAAAGCATAATTATTCGATCTATGCCTGGGGCCATACCAGCGTGTGGTGGGGCTCCATATTGGAATGCAGTATATAGACTGCGAAATTTATTTTTGATGGTTTCTTCATCATAGCCAGCTAATTCAAAAGCTTTTTTCATTATAGAAATACTGTGATTTCTAATAGCTCCTGAAGACATTTCACAACCATTACATACAAAGTCATATTGATATGCAAGAATGTCTTCAATATTGCTGTTTTTTAAAGATTCCATTCCGCCTTTAGGCATTGAAAATGGATTATGTCCGAAATCCCAGGTATTAGTTTCTTCATTATATTCATACATTGGGAAATCATTAATAATACAAAATTCATAGCAGTTTTTCTTTAATAGATCTAGTTCGTTACCTAGTTTTATTCTTAATTGTCCTAGTATTTTAGCACATTTTTCTTTATTTTGATTGGCGACGATAAAGATAATGTTGCCACTAGTTAGTGATAATCTGTCTTTTAGTTTGTTACGGATATCATCGTTAAGGAATTTGTCTAGGGATGATTTGAATGTCATATCTTCATTAACTTTAATGTATCCGAGAGTTCCACCTAGAGTTTTGGTATATTCTTCCATTTGTTTAAACCAAGAATTTGATTTATCAATACTAGATACTTTTATTGCTCTAATTGTGGTATCTTTAAATGGAGCAAAATCAGCAAGAGATAAGATATCTGTAAGATCTTCAATTATTAGAGGATTTCTTAGATCTGGCTTGTCACTACCATATTTTAACATTGCTTCGCGATATGGAATTCTTTTAAATGGAGTTTTACTTACTTCTTTATCTGAGAAATTAGTAAAGATGTCATAGAAGATTCTTTCACCAGTTTTATATACATCTTCTTCAGTAGCAAAACTCATTTCAAAATCTAATTGATAAAATTCAAGGGTTCTATCTGCTCTACAGTCTTCATCTCTAAAACAAGGGGCTATTTGAAAATATTTATTAAAGCCACTAACCATTAATAGTTGTTTATATATTTGAGGTGCTTGAGGTAAGGCATAAAATTTTCCTTTGAATTTTCTAGATGGAATAACGAAGTCTCTTGCTCCTTCAGGTGAACTGGTGCTGATAATTGGGGTTTGAATTTCAGTAAAGTTCATATCTTTCATTGTTGTACGAATGAAATCTATTACTTTACTTCTTAAAATAATATTATTATGAATTTGTTCGTTTCTTAAATCAAGATAACGGTATTTTAATCTTGTTTCTTCAGAAGCATCTTTGCTGTGGTTAATTTCAAATGGTAAAACGTTAAGACTTTCTCCAAGTACTTCGAGCGATTCGATTGCTACCTCGATTTCTCCGGTTTTCATATTTGGGTTTATCATATCTTTGGTTCTACTATGAACAGTACCAGTTATGGTAATGGTGCTTTCTCTGGTCAAACTATTGTACTTGTCACCTTCTTCACTAATTAATTGAACGATACCAGTTTCATCTCTTAGAGTAATAAAGAGAAGGCCTCCTAAATTTCTGATGGAGTTAACCCATCCGGCTAATTTTAATTTTTTTCCTATGTGGGTTTTATTTACTTCTCCGCAGTATAAATCACGGTATATATTTTCTTTCATTTTTTCTCCCTTCTAAATAAAAATAACGCACGAAAATGAATGGTATAAGGACGAGAAAACTCGCGGTGCCACCTTATTTCACTTTCGTGCGCTCTTTTAATTATTTAATTGTCTGTTTCGTTAATATTTATGTTGTCACTTCATAAACCGAAATCATAAATATATTATAGCATTATTTTGATGGTTGTCAATAACTAATTTCCAGGTTCAGTACCTGTTGATGAGAATGTTCCGGTTATACCCTTTCCTTCAACTCCAGAGGTAGTTACGGTTATATTAGCAGCAAAGGCTTTTCCAGAGTCTTCATTGTTTTGAGGAGCATCAATTTCCATAATCCATAAGACAATAGAATATGTTGCTTTTCCTTCAGGGTTAGTTTCTGAGACTTTTGGTAATATCGGGTTAAAGTTTTTTAAGACTGATGGGGATATTTTTAAATTAGCAAAATCATCTTTAGGAATCCAGTTTCCTTCGGAGTCTTTTAAAAATTTTCCAGACTCATCGACTTGATAACGGTCATCGTATATATGAGTTGCAGGAACAACTTCATTTTTATTTTCATCTAATACTTTATAATAGAGATTTTCAAAGGTGTTTAAACTAGGATTAATGGTAATATATAATGGGGCATCAATATTACCTTTATTTATTACAGTAAAGGTATAGATACTACAAATTTCGTGAAGATTATCATCTATACAGGTGGTACCTTTAGTTATTAAATTACCTTCAGAATCCTTAGTAGGTTTTACAAAGTTCTTATTCTCGTCTAAACGATCACCACTGGTAGCACGATCAATATACTTTTCAGCTGATGGGATTAGTTTAGTTTTTATTAGAGAATTATCTTCTTCAAGAGCTAAACTAAATTCGGCTGCTCCGACATTAATAGCACCTTCTTCAGAATTAATAGATGCTGTAAAGTAAGCAAACGATGCTCCGACAAAGAGTAAAATTGTAGCAGCTACTGCTAGAATTCCGAAGAATAAGGTTTTTTGTTTTGTTTCATTCATATATACCATCTCTATTCTTCTTTAATGATAGCAAAAATTAGTTAATTTGGCAAGTATTTAGGAAAAGAAAAAAGCGATTTCTCGCTTTTGTTTTTTTGTTATTCAAATCCTTCAAATGTACCAGTTAATTTAGTACCATTATCACCAGTTGAATAAATTACTTTTCCAGAGAATTTTGCACCCATTTGTGAAGACTGATCTTTAGTTTCAGTTTTAGTCTCATCAGTGTACTCTTCGTCTAGATAAATTACAAAGTAATGTACACTTTCGCCGTTAGCTGCTGCTGTAAATTTAGCATTTTGAGCAAGAACAGATGTGCCAGCAGCTCCGATTATAGCTGGGTTTCCATCTAAAGCTAAAGTTCCTTCAGTTCCACTTAAAGATTGGAATTTTAGGTCTTTAAATGCTTCTTTACCTTCACCAGTGCCTGCTTCGTTAGTAGTTGTTCCAACTTCAATATTAAATGTAACTTGATTAGCAGTTGTATTATTAATAGTAGCTTTATATAATCTACATACTAATTTACCTTTGCCGTCAATACATTTTTTAGTAGCATCGTTAATAGCATACAGTAACATTGTTTTTCCTTCAGCATTTTGCTTTTCAGCAGCTAATGGAACGATACCAACTAATGCAGCCATTTCAGAATCTAATGGTGCAACTGGTTCAACACTAGTTACCGTTAAACCTGCTGTATCATATGCACTTACATTAACTGCTCCATCACCACTAGATACTTGAGCAGAGAAATACGCAAATGATGCTCCGATTATAGCAACAATCAGTGTGGCAACACCGATAACACCTAAGAAAATTCCACTTCCTCTTTTGTTTTCCATTTTTATATCCTCCTTTACTATAATAATGATAGCAAAAGTAGGCATAAAATGCAATAGTTTTTTACAATTTTTTATAAATTTCTAACTAGAAAAGTGTTAATTGGCTAGTCTCTGGCATATTGGCAAATATTCCCATTGATTTCATTTTTTCTATTAAGGTTGTTGATACTTTGCATCTTGCTTGAAAGTCTTCGATAGAAATAAATGGATGTTTTTGGGCTTCTAATTCAATATTTTTAGCAACAACATCCCCTAGTCCATCAATTGAAGAAAATGATGGAAGAATTGTTTTATCATCTTCTACAGCAAATGTTAAGGCTTTACTTTTATATAGGTCAACATTGGCTATTTTAATACCTCTGGCAGTAGCTTCTAAAGCTAATTTTAGACTTTCAGCAATACCATTTTCTTTGTTGGTTGCATCATAACCTTTGTTTTCTATTTCAATTAAAGAACTTTTTATAGCATCATAACCTTTTATCATAGCTTCAATATTAAAGTCAGTAGCCTTTGTAGAGAACCAAGAAGCATAATAGTAAGCGGGCATATGTACTTTGTACCAGGCAATACGAAAGGCACTAATTACATAGGCAGCAGCATGGGCTTTGGGGAACATATATTTAATTTTAGCACAGGAATTAATAAACCATTCTTCAATACCAGCTTTTTTCATAGTTTCAACGTGAGAAGCCCAAGTTTCTGGATCTTTAGAGGCTTTTCCTTTTCTAACGAATTCCATTATTTTAAAGGCTTTAATTGGTTCTACTCCGTGATACATTAAGTATACCATTATATCATCACGACATCCGATAACTTCTTTAAAAGGGACCTTTATGTTACCATTTTCGTCGGGAGTACATAGGTCTTTAGCATTACCTAGCCAAACGTCGGTTCCGTGTGATAGACCAGATATTTTAATTAGTTCAGCAAAGGTTTTAGGTTTAGTATCTTCGACCATACTGATAGTAAATGGTGTTCCAAATTCAGGAATTCCTAAGGTTCCGGTTTTACACATTATTTGTTCTTCGCTAACTCCTAGGGCTTGTGGTCCAGTAAAGATACTCATTGTCTCTTTATCATCTAGAGGAACTTTTAAAATGTCGGTTTTTGTTAAATCTTGAATTAATCTTAATTGTGTCGGATCTGAATGTCCTAGAATATCTAGTTTTAGTAAGTCTTGGTCAATGGCGTGGTAATCGAAGTGAGTTGTTCTCCAAGGGCTTGTAGGATCTTCCGCAGGAAATTGAAATGGAGTAAAATCGGAAACATCCATATAGTCAGGGACAACAACTATACCTCCAGGATGTTGACCGGTAGTTCTTTTTACTCCAGTACATCCTATTGCAAGTCTTTCAACTTCACAGGTACGTTTATTCATTATACCTTTATCCTCAAAATAGCCTTTTACAAAACCGAAGGCTGTTTTTTCAGCAACGGTGCCGATTGTTCCGGCACGATAAACGTTATCAACTCCGAATAAGACTTTGGTATATTCGTGGGCGGATGCTTGATTTAAATCAGAGAAATTTAAGTCAATATCTGGTACCTTATCAGCATTAAATCCTAAGAAGGTAGCAAATGGCATATCTTGACCGTCTTTATGCATTAATTCATTGCATTTTGGACAATGTTTATCTGGTAGATCGAAGCCACTAGAGTATGTAGCTCCTAAATCTTTGCCCTCTTCATCTTTGAAAATACTTGTTTGGCAATTTAGGCAGCGGTAGTGAGCTGGTAATGGATTTACTTCGGTTATTCCCATCATTGTAGCAACAAAGCTAGAACCAACGGAACCACGTGAACCTACTAAATATCCTTCATCGTTAGAGTGTTTTACTAGTCTTTGGGCGATTAGGTAGATTGGATCAAAACCACCGCCAATAATTCCTCCTAGTTCTTTCTTGATTTTTTTGGCTAATGTTTTTTCATCTAATTCGCCCTCTTCAGGGGGAGTGTGTTTTTTTACGTAGTTACCTACAAGTGTTTTTACTTCATCAAAACCTGATAAAACTGTTTTATGTAAATTAGTAAAAATTTCATTTTCTAATTCTTTTTCTTCTAGATCAGGATGATTTTCTTTAGCTATTTCTAAATAACATTTATAGACTATATCTCCATATAATTCTTTGGCGATTCTTTCTTCAATATTATGAGGAAGAGGATTGCCATACCAAGATAAGGCTTTTTCATAGACAAGATCTGTAACTACACGAGGACAGTCAAGATATGATTGGCCATCATCACTTTTTACTCTTGGAGAAAATGGAATACCACCAGTATCTATGATAACTTCCAATTCTTCGACCATATCTAGAATTTTATTTGTATTTTCAATGACTATTTTTCTTGCTAGAGCATCATCTAGAAAGTTAAAATCTTCAAGCATTTCTTTGGTTGTTCTAAAATGTTGGGATGGAATACTGGTAATATTACTTTTAGCTAATGGATGACGTCCACCTCCGGGAACCTTTTGATTAACAATTATTTCACGATATATTTTATCATTTCTTTCAAAGTGATGAACATCTCCGGTAGCAACAATTATTTTACCTGATTCAATCGTGGCATTAATAATTTTTTGAAGATGACTTTTTAATTCTGAAACGTTACCAAAATCACTGGTTTGAATTAAATGGTCGTAGACTTCTGGTGGTTGGACTTCGACATAGTCATAAAAGTTAATAATATTGGTTAATTCTTGGCCTTCTTTTGAACGGGATTCAAGAAAAACTTCTGATTCATAGCAACCACTACCAATAAGTAATCCTTCACGTAATTCTTGTAATTTACTTCTTAAGATACGTGGAGTTTTATATAAATAAGTAGTGTTAGCTAAAGAAATTATTTTAAAGAGATTTTTTAATCCTTGTTTGTTTTTGGCAATGGCGTTAAAATGGTATGTTCTACCGAATTTATATATTTCTTCTTTAGGAATTAATTTTACTAGATCGCTTATTGTTTCTAGGTTTTGAGCAGTTACTTTCTGGATCATTTTACTAAAGACGTGTGCGGTTCCTTCGGCATCATAGTCTGCTCGATGGTGAGCATCTTCTTCCCAAGGAATGTTATATCTTTTTACTAGGGCAGATAGACTATGTCTTGCAAAGCCTTGATCAATGGCACGAGATAACTCTAGAGTATCTATAACCGTATTAGTAAATTCTCCTAGAGAATATTTTTTCATAGACATTTCTATAAAGGAAATATCAAATTTAGCATTATGGGCAACCATTGGCAAGTCTCCAGCCCATTCTAAGAACTTTTTGGTAACTGTTTCTTCATCGTCTTTGCCTTGAACCATATCATCAGTAATACAAGTTAAGGCAGTTATTTTATCGGGGATGTGTCTTTTTGGATCAATTAGTTCATCAAAGCGATCGATTATTTCATCACCTTTTATTTTTACGGCGCCGATTTCTATCATTTGATCTTTTCCACCAGCATTAAAACCAGTAGTTTCTGTGTCAAAAACAACATATGTTGAATCTTTTAAAGATAAGGTACTTGGTCTTACAACAATGGATACGGTGTCATCTACTAGAGTTAATTCTGTTCCATATAATCCTTTAAATATTGGAGGATTTTTTTCTTGTTCTTGATAATTAATTAATTCTTTTTGAAGATTTTCTTTTTCTTCTTCGGAAATATCTTCGGTTAATCTGTTTGTTATTTCTTCTATTTTACTTTTAATTTTCTTTCTTATTCCGGAGTTATGTGATGAGATAATGCCATAAGCTATTGGGAAGGCTTGACAACCAGAGTGGTCTGTTATGGCAACGCCACGGTAACCCATATCGATAGTTCTAGATACTAGTTCGCAGGTGTGTTTATTTAAGTCTACCCTAGTTATTCCATCCATTTGGCTCATCATAGTATGGGCGTGTAATTCTACTCTTTTTACTGGCTCTAAATCTTCTATTTTTTCTTTTACTGGAGTATCAGTTAATTCTACATCTTTATATCTTGTATTAAATACTATCTCATTAGCATATTTGTCCATTACGGCTTTACCATAGAAAGTATACCACTTTCCTTCTTTTAATAATTTTTTTATTAAGCTATATTCATCATCATCTTTGGTAAACATTTTTACATACATACTATCTGTATAATCAGTTACTTTTAGAGTAATTATTTTATATCCGGATTTGGATTCAAAGTAATCTATTCCAAATATTTCTCCTTTGATATTTATATTTTCTACTTCATATAAGACATCTTTTATTGGAGTAACTTCTGTACTTTTTTTAGCACGATATGGACTCTTTTTTTCTCCTTCTTGCTCTTTTTTGGGAGAGTCTAATGATTCTTTTTTATTTGATGGAATAGAAATGTTTTGAGGAATTTCTTTTTCTTTTTCGATTTTATTAATTAGATCTAAATCACCGTCTTCAGATAAATCAATATTAATATCGACGTTAAAGCCATAGGCATTTAATTTTTCAAGTAACTCTTGTTTTAGGCTTATCATATTAGTACATTCTACTTTGTTATAGGTTTTTATAGTAATAGTATTATCTTTAAGTTCTATTTTTCTGTCTAAAAAGATATTGTATTTGGCTCTATCTAAACAAATATTTTTCATAATATTTATATAATATGATTCTATTTTACTATTATCTATTTCTTTTGGTCTTATTACTAATTTAATATTTTCAATGGTATTAAAGTAAGATATTAATTTATATAATATATTATTATATATTTCTACAGGAATCATTTTATCGGTATTAAGAATAAATTCTAGTAATTTATTTTGATCATAGATAACAATTTTATCAATGTTAGCATTTTCAAAATAAGGGAGCATATTTTCTTCAACATTTATTTCTTTAAATAATCTTTCTAATTTTTCCTGCATCATTGGTACATCATTCCTTCTTAATATATTTTATCATAAATAGAAAATATATAAATGGGTTTGACATATTTTTAACAATTTTTTTGGATTTGTATATGGGTGATAAGGCTTTAATATAGAGAATATTTATGACTGAATTTTTGAGATTTTTTCTTGGTAGTAATCATAATTACCAAGATACGCAGTTAGTTTTTGGTTATTGAAATAAATAATTTTATTACATACTTTATTAATAAAGTAACGATCGTGGGAGACAATTAGGAGTGTTCCTTGGTATTTTGATAAGGCTTCTTCGAGAACTTCTAGAGTAGTAATATCTAAATGGTTAGTGGGTTCATCTAGGATAATTAGATTAGCTTTTTTTTGAATTAGTTCAAATAGTTTCAGACGAACTTTTTCTCCGCCGGATAAGACTCCTACTGGTTTATAAATTAAATCATCATAAAAGAAATATTTTGATAGACTACTTCTTAGATGAGTTTCATCTTCTTCAGTAAAACTTTTTACATAATTATAAATTGTTTGTTTATCATCAGGAAAAGTTATCTCTTGAGGAATATATCCGATAAATAGGTTGTTAGCCATTTTATTTTTGGGATCAAACAATTTTTTTTCATAGATGTTTAAGATATATTTAATTAATGTGGATTTACCTACCCCATTTGGTCCAATAATAGCAGCTTTTTCTTGGTAATGAAGAGAGATTTTAGCATTATCTAGTAATTGGTGTTCTTTTATAGAAAGATTTAGATTCTTAAATTCAAAGATATCGTTACTACTTCTTTTATCAATGGTGAGATTTAAAGGAATTTCTTTTCTTTCTTGGGGTTTATCTAGTAATTCAATTTTTTCAAGACGTTTTTTAATACTGTTGGCTCGTTTAAAAAACATTTCTCCTTCAGGAGCTGCTCGACGCCCGTATTCTTCTAATTGTTTAATTTTCTTTTGCATATCATTAATTAGTTTTTGTTGATTTTGGTAATCTTTAAATTCAAGTAATTGACGGGATTCAAATTCTTTTTCATAGTAGGTATAATTTCCAAAGTAGATATCACTTTTTCCATTTTCTATTAGGATTATTTTGGTGGCTACTTTGTCAATAAAGTAACGGTCGTGGGAGACAAATAGAATGGTTCCGGAATATTTACTTAAATAATTTTCTAAGTATTCGATGGTACTTATGTCTAGATGATTAGTGGGTTCATCTAAAAGTAGAATATCAGGATTTTGAATTAAGATGTTGGCTAGAGAAACAATTCTTTTTTCACCACCGGATAGATTGTTAAAGTTTTTTTCAAGGTGTGGTTCTAAATTAAACATACTGATTATTTTACCAATTCTTTTTGTTAGATCATAGTTATCCATTGCAAGATATTCTTCTTGTAGTCGGCAGTATTGAGTAATTATTTTATCAAGATTTTTAGTAGTAGGATCTTGAATTTTTTCTTCTAATGCTTTTAATTTTGTGGTAATTTCACTGTAATCAGTTGGAATATTTTGTTCAAAAAGTTCTTTTACGGTATAATTTTTGGGATAAGTAGGTGTCATTTGAGGTAAGTAGCCAATAGTAGTATTTTTACGAATAAATATTTCTCCGGATGTGGGCGTGTCTAGATTGGCAATTAAATTTAAAATAGTTGTTTTTCCAGAACCGTTAGGACCAGTTATACAGATACGTTCTTTATTTTTGATGGTAAAGGTTATATCTTTAAAAACTTTATTTATTCCATAATTTTTACTTATTTTATTTATATTTATATCTATCATATTTATCAGCCTTTCTTTTTAAAATAAAAATCATATAAAAGCCTTACATCCTTTTATATGATTAGTGGATGCAGGCATAACGAAATTGTCATACCTGCTAATTATAATAGATAATTTTTGCAGGTATGACTATGAATATATATACATTATTACAAGATTCATTATATACATAGTCAGACCTTCTTTCTTGTTTAAATATATCATAAGCTAGGAGGGATTGTCAAATTAATTATCTTTTTTTTGCTCACTAGTAATTAAACTAGTTACAATGAATTTTACAACATTGGTTTCATCTTCATTGATAAGTAATTTATCTTCTTCAGTTAAATCGGTAAAATATTTATTTAATTTAATATTGATAGAAATAGTATTTAGGGGATAACCAGGGTTTATAATATTTGATGGGGTATCAGATAAATAGAAATTTGATTTATTCCAGGTATAAGTATATTCATAATTATTACTTATTAAGGACATACCATAAATCCATCGAGCAGTTAATTTCCCATTGGTGCCATATTCTTTAGCGAGACTAGAATAGTACTTAATCATTTCTTCATCAGTAAGTTTTTTACCGTTTACTCTTCTTACATACATTCCTGGTTGTTTGTTTTCTGGGACATTATCAAGGTATAGGGTGTCATCCATAGCAATTACTGGTAAATTAGTTTTTTTAGCATAAGCTCTTGCTTTAATTAAAGCATTTTCAATGGCATTTTGGCCATTTTCTTCAACATCAACGTTGATAGAAATATCTTCAGGAGTTAAGATTTTGATATCATAAGTTAACAGTCCTTTGGTAAATCTGTTGATTTTTGATTTGTTGCTAGTTGCAAATAAAATTTCTTTCATAGTTTTATACTCCTTTATTTATTTTAAATGTTTTTTTATTATTTATATTTTTATTTCTGAAGCATAAGATTTAAGTTTTTAACTTCTTTAAGTGAAATAAATCTTATTTCATATTAATTATCTATATTCATACGTTCTAGTTCTTCTATAGCATTTTTGGATATTCCAGATAATATTTTACATTCAAAAAAGTTATTTATGTGGTATTAGAAGTAATTTGAGTTAAGAAATTGCTTACTTCATTACTTCAATAGAAATACTTAACTCTTTTTATAGTTCTCTTTTATTCATATAATTTTTCTACTTTTTCTTTAAGAAGTATTGAGCTAATTTTTCATATGATTCTAAGGACCAAAATTTCCATCTTTCGTTGTCGGGATAACAACCAAGAGTTTTGTCTTGACCGTCTGGTATGAAGATGAAGTCCCAGCTCCAACCATATGTTCCTGATTTTGTTTTAGCAATGGTACCTGGGGTTATTCCTATAAAAGTCACGGGGTCTTTACCAGGTTCGCAATAAGCAAGAACTTCTTTGAAGTAGGCCTTACGATTTTCTACTCCTTCAAGTAATTTTAAAAGTCCATTTTCTCCTAAGGTATCATCAACGTAATGAGTGTATACTCCAGGGAAGCCATTTAGTGCTTCTACAAATAAACCGGAATCATTTTTTAAAACTGGACAATTTAACTTTTGACAAGCCCAAGATGCGGAATACTTAGCAACATCTTCAACATCATCTGCTTGAATTTCTATTGTTTCCATTTTGATATTGTCCACAATAAAACCAAGCGGTTCTAAAATTTGGCGGGCACTATCTATTTTGGCCCAGTTACCAGTAACATAAGTTATCTTTTTCATAATTTCACACTCCTTTGATTATATTTTATCATATTTTATATTTTTTTAATTTATTTCACAATTTTATCTTGATTGACAAGGGCCATTTATTTTCAATCATTATTTATGGTTTTTTATTCATTAATTTATTTCTTTATAATAATAATTAACTGTTATAGTTTCACCATTTGGGTATGTTTCAGTAGCTGTTTTAATATAATTAGTGAAGCCATATTTGAAATATATTTGAATATTTTTTACTTCTTGGGGTTCTACTCCTAAAGAAAGTTTAGTAAATCCCCTACTTTTTAAATCTTTTTCCATATATTTATATAGTTTACTGAAATAGCCTTTGTTTTGATGTTTAGAATCAGTTCTAAATCCTGTGAGATAAGCCATATCTTTGGATATTAGTTTCTCACCATTAAGAATGGCGGTATCTAAGGGACTTATGATAGCTGTAGCTTCACTTATTATTATACCGTCTAGATACCCATAGTAACTGATACGATAATTATTTTTATTGTTTGTGATAGTGTTATTTTTCCAAATGAGCCAGTTTGGATTATCAGAGTGACTCTTTATTAGAGTATTCCATCTTTTCTCTATATCTAAAAGAGAGGCTATTTTACAAGTAAAGTTTGACATATGTACCTCCTTGTATGTGAATTAGTTATTGGATATTTTATGAGCTAGTTCTAGAGCGAGAGTTTTTACTTGTTTTTTCTTTTCAAAATTGACGAGACCGCTTAGGCTTCTTTCATCCCATTCTTCACTATCTAGATTATCACCAGCGTAATAAAATGTAAAGTAATCAAGAGCTAATCTTTGGCAAACTGCTGCAATAGTAGCTCCTTCCATTTCTACACAAACAGCTCCTTGTTCTTTAAAATATTTAATTTTTTCTTTAGTTTCACGATAAAAGGCATCTGTTGTCCAAGTATATCCTTTAGTATAATCGTAACCTTTTTCATTTAAGATATGGATGAATTCTTCTTGATATTTAGAATTCATATCAATAGTATCACTTGGTTCTACATAATGATAGCTTGTTCCTTCATCACGAAAACTTTTAGTAGGAATGATGATACTACAATCAGGAATGTTATTGTCTAGAACACCACAGTTACCAAAAATAATGAATTTTTTTACTCCTTGGTGAGATAGTTCTTCAATATCACCTGCTAATAGAGGGGCTCCAACTCCTGCCATAAAGAAAGTTATTTCAGTATCATTATATTTTAAGATATAAACATTTCTTTCAAAGTTTGCACAAGATAAATATCCTACTTCCTGGCAATTAAATTCTTTGATAATATCATTAAAGAGATGCCTTGAGAATACTCCAATAGCTACTTCCGGTAATATTATGTTAGGGTCTTGATTTTGTCTAAATTTTATTCCATGAGGTTTGATAAAACCTTCTTCTTTACTGTAACGAATCATGGGTGTTTCCTTCTTTCTTTATTATATTTTTTTAATCATATTATGCATACGGCTATGATAACCAGATTTACTATAAAATTTAATAGCATTTTCATTATAGGCAAAGACGTCTATATGTATATATTCACAGCCTATTTTTTTGAAATATGTTTCCATTTCTTGCATTAGTTTTTGACCAATACCTTTTGATCTTGCTTTTTGGGAGACAATTAGTTCAGTTACTTCTCCTCTTCTTGGGCATTTATAATCTAGATAATCGTATTCATCATATGGGGGAATGCAACCCATAATAAGGCCAATTACTTTATTGTCTTCAATAGCTAGATAACATTTTCCTTCATTTTCAGATACTTCTTTTAGATCGAGAATAGCCATTTTATCACGGTATTCTGGATGAAGTTGATCTAGTTCATCTTTATCAATTGAAAGGATATATTCTTCTAATTCTACTAAAAGGTCTTTTACGTCTTCTAAATATTTTTCTTGATATTCAATTATTTGCATTTTTCTTGATACTCCTTTCTTGTTAGGCCATAATAGGATATATCACTAATACCTCCATAGTAATAGAAATAAGTTGATTTTCTAGTACCTTCATAATTTAGGCCAATTTTTTCCATTACTTTTAAAGTGCCAGGATTATTTACAGAACCGGATGACTCAATACGGTTTAATTTTATGTCGTTGAAAACAAACTTTAAAATACATTTAGCTGCCTCAGTAGTATAGCCTTTGTTCCATTCATCTTCACGAATCCAATAGCCTATGCCCGCTGTCTTGGCTTTTTTATCATGAATGTTTAGATAAATAGAGCCTAATAACTTGTGTTCTTTTTTTGTTTCAATTGTCCAACGATAATATGATAAATCTTGGTATTTTTTAGAATCGAAATATTTGACATTTTTCTCTATGTCATTACCTAATTTTGTAGAACCAAGATATTTTCTTAAATGAGGATTTAATTGAAGATAAAAGAATTCTTTAAAATCTTCAGTAGTTGTTCTTCTTAGAATCAGACGCTTTGTCTCTAAAGGAATGGTTCCTAAGTGACGAATTTCTTCATAAGGAGCTCCAGGGATATCTATGATGCCATTTTCAACATAATAATATTCTCCGTGGTACTCAGGGATGTTGTTTATTATTTTTATAAATGATTCGTCGGGAAGTGCTATCATTTTACCATAATTACTTACTTCAAAAATTTCTTTTAGTGATTGAATATTGTTGAAGTCTAGATGAGGATGAAAATTTATATCAAGAAATCCTAGTCCTTTGTACTTAATTAATCTTTCTCCAGTTTCTTCATCATAATAAATAACGTTAGTTGTTTGATTCATAGAACCGGCACTTACTCCAATGATGATACCGGGGAATTCTTTAATAATGGATGCTAAATGATATTCGTTTATTTTATTCATTTGCTCTTTAGGGTCTCCTCCCATTAGGAAAATTATATTTGACTCTTTAAGATACTCTTTCATAGTTTCTTCTTTTAATCTTGAATCTATTAAATGGATACTTTTGAAGTTGATGTCAATGTTTTTAAACATATTGATTGTTTTATTTAAATGATGATTATTTTTTTCGTAATTGTTAAAAGTTGTAGCGATGAAAGTTATAATAGAATTATTAGGAATGTCTTTTAATAGATTATTTTTCTGTTCTTCAGTAAAGCCTAATTCTTTATCAAAGCCACTAAAAAGATAGTTAATACGCATAGTGAATGCTCCTTTCAAATATGGATTGTAAATTCTTGATGATGATATTTTAAATATATACTTATTAAATTTTATATCTTATTTGACTATAGACTATTAATATAATTATTAAATTCTTTAAATGATAAATGATCTTTTATTTCATAAAATTCTGTAAGTGGTCTAGATACTCCACCAGATAGTTCTACATAATATTCATTAATAGTATTTATAGCAGTTGTTTCATCTTTATATTCATGTATACCTAGATTATACCAATTAGGATGTTCTATATGGTAAACTTTATTATCTTGATAACAAAGAATAAAGCAATGCATGTGTTCTTCAGCTTCTAAATCTGCAAAATCATTTGGTTCATATATTCTTGTACAAAACATTTTATTAGGAATATTTATCTTATCTAAAAGATACTTCATTAGTTTTACCTGGTCGATACAAGTACCAACACCAGTATCAAGAATTTCTTTAATAGTCATAGTTTGATATAAACGACGAAACTCTTTCATAGAGCCTATATGAAGGCAAGCATTTATGTCTAACCAACCATAACGAATATTATTTTTCATATACATGAATACATCTTCGATAGTTTTAATATTTTCAATATTAGTTTGATAATTAGCAGTGTTTCCTTTTAGAATTATTCCAGTTGTATATGCACCAAACTTTTTCCAAGTAGTTTTCTTATCTATTACAAATCCTAATGATGTAAATACTTTTAAAGCATCTTCTCTATCTAATTCAAAATTATCATAAAGATATTCAATATTATTATGGTTAGCTTCTTTCATAAGTAGTCTTAAGGCATCTTTGGCATATCCTTGATGACGGTAAGTTTTCTCAATAATGATACCACATTCATAATGACCATTTTCTTTATTATATTGATAATTTACTGTACCAACATATTTATCAAGTGTGCAATCTTTAATATAAGCAAAATATTTATTTTCAGTTATTCTTTTTTGATATTTTTCTTTCCAAGCTGTTTTGGGAAAATCAATGCATCCAGTATCATAATGATAACCTTTTAAAGATAAATCATAGCCAGCATTATAGTTCATAGTAGATGGATCTTCATTTAATTTTTGTTCATAATAATAATCTTCTAGTTTTGGTACTATTAAGGTAATGTTTTTCATGAGTGACCTCCTTATAATTCTGTTTGCTAGTATGTTTAATAAAAATTGTTATTATGCTTATGAATGTGTATTTGTTTATAAATTTTATATGCTCACTGTTAATTATTATTTGTCTGTCTATTATAAAAACTATTTTTGTGGAAACTATTTCCTTATAGCTTTATTCTATCATGAAAAGCCTTGAAACAAAAGGAAAAACTGTTGTTTTTTGTAATTAAAATATGTATTTAAAGAGCCGATAACAATGTACCGGCCTAAGATTGTATTATAAATAGTGTTTGTTAATAATAAACGTGATTTATCTGAAAAAAAAGAAATAGTTCAGTATTTAATAAACATCGATAAAACTCTAGAAGCAACGTATGAATGTTATCAAGGAATTATTAACCCACTAAATGTCAAAGATTTTAATAAATTCAAATCTATAATTGCACATGAAAACAAAAACATTTCTGATAAAATAAAGCAAACATTAAAACTGTTTAGTAAGAATATTAAATATATAGAAAATTCATTTAAATATGATATTAATAATGGAATAATAGAAGGAACGAATAATTTAATCAAATGTTTTAAAAAAAATAGTGTTTGGATATTGAAAATATGATCACTTTATTGCAAGAATATTCTTAATTAAAGGCATGATAAAAGAATGATTACAAAATCACTCTTTCAAAACAATTTATTATCAAATTTTATTGTTTACCAACACTATTTGACAAAGAACCTATGTAAAACTTAAACATTAACAATTTCTTTTTATATATAATAAATTATTTAATCAATTTGTATTCCTTTGAATTAGAATTTTTTGTCTGTGGAAATAAAACTACATCTCTTAATGAAGGATTATTTGTTAATAAAGCTACCAGACGATCTATTCCCATACCTAAGCCAGACATTGGCGGCATGCCATGCTCCATGGCAAGTAAGAAACTTTCATCTAATTCCATTGCCTCTTCATCACCATTAAGCTTATCTCGCATTTGTTTTTCAAATTCTTCTCTTTGTTTTATTGGATTAACTAATTCTGAATAACATTTTGCTAATTCCCAAGAATTAACAATAATTTGAAACATATCTAACACTCTAGGATCTTTATCATTAGGTCTTGCCAGAGGAACCATATATGATGGATAATCATACATAATTGTTGGTTGAATAATATAAGGTCTAATTTTTCTTTTGAATATTAAATCTATTATTGAAGCCATTGAATTCGTACCATTAAGTTCTTGTTCAATAAATATGTTATTTGATTTTAATATTGATTTAATTTCATTAACATCATCAAAATCTAAAACGTTACGATTTAAAAAATTACTTATTTCTTCTGTATAACTCACTTTATCAAATTTTGAAAAATCTAAGTTTATACCCTGATAATCTAATTTTAAATCTCCATTAATTGTTCCAACTAAATGTTTTAAAAGATCACATGAAAAATCCATATTTTTTAAGTAATCCCAATAAGCAGCATACCACTCAATCATAGTAAATTCTTGTAAATGTGAACTATCCATACCTTCATTTCTAAAATTTTTTCCAATTTCAAATACTTTATCGAATCCAGCAGCTACAGCTTTTTTCAAATATAATTCTGGAGCTATTCTTAAATAGAAATCTTCATTTAATGTATTATGATGTGTTATAAATGGCCTAGCATTTGCACCACATGCAACATTTTGTAATATTGGTGTTTCTAATTCTACAAATCCATTATTTTGTAAATATTCTCTTATTGATTTTAAAATTATAATTCTTTTTTTAAATGCATCTCTACTATTCTCATTAGAAATAATGTCCAAATATCTTTGTTTTGCTACAGTCTCTGGATCAGTGATACCATGAAACTTTTCTGCCAATGGTCTTAAACTTTTAGATAATAATGTTATATCATAAGATTTCACAGTTTTTTGACCAGTTTTTGTGGTATAAATTGTACCTCTAACGCCAATAAAATCTCCTACATCTAGCATTTTTTTTAATTTATAGTATTCTTCTCCAAATTCGTTTTTAGATATAGATATTTGTAATGTTCCATTAATATCATATAATTTCATGAACCCAAATTTTCCAAAATCTCTATAGCTTATAATTCTTCCACATACAGATACACTTTTCCCATCTTCTAAGTAATTTGCATCATTCAATCTTACATCTCTATCAAATTTTTCTGCATAAACAACTTTATCTTCTTTTTGTAAATTTTCTAATTTTTCTTTTCTCACTTCAAATTCGTTATTTAAACTCATTTTACCAAAACCTCCCCAACTCGAGCGTTATACTAACACAAAAAATAATTATTGTCAACTAAATCAACTAAAATCCCTCCAAATTTCGCTTTGCCTAGGTTCTGTCGAATTCTGATATTTACCTTTATATAAGTTTACGTCGCCAAATATTTTCCAAAACATTACTTGTCCTATTTTCATTTCTTTATAAATTTTCACCGGTTGAGTTGCACAAAACTGTAATGTTAATTTACCTTTAAATCCAATATCTACTAAATCAGAAGTTATTTGTACAAACAAACCTAACCTACCAGTAGAACTACGCCCAGTAATTACTGGAACATAATAGTCACTTCCAATAATTTCCTTGGTGCATCCTAAATATAATTTATTTGGTTCTAACACAATTCCATCGTCCGGTATTTTTATTAGTTTTGTCTTCATATTTTTTTTTGCATCCAAAACATCATCTTCATATACTTTTATATAATCATCTAACGTGTAATTATAACTATTTGGATTTATATCATCAATATTGAATGGATAAATTATTATCTTTTTATTTTCTACTTCCTCTATTATTTTTTTTCCTGACAAAATCATTTTAAACCTCCAGACTCATAAAATTTACTAACTTCTGCACTCAAATATTTATTGTACTTTCCATTATTGTAATTCAAAATAGTATCCCCATCAATACACCAAAAAGTAACTTGTCCTATTTTCATCATAGGGTAAATCCTAAGTGGTTGTACTACACGAAGTTCTAATGTCCAACAATGATTACATCCAACATGTCCCAAAGGAGCTGTCACTTGTAAAAATAATCCAAGTCTTCCTACCGAACTACGACCAATTAATTGTGTCACATATTTCGAGCTACCAATTTTTTCATAAGTAGAGCCTAAATATAATTTATTTGGTTGTAAAACATATCCTTCATTTGGGATTTTTATCTCTTTTATATTTGTCTTTTTCATTGGATCAATAACATTATCAGTTATTTCATATATAACATCCGCCAATCTATAATTATAACTATTTGGATTTAACAAATAATCATTATAAGGTTCAATGTTAATATTATTATTTGATATTTCTTCTTTTATTTTTAATCCACTTAATATCATTGTTACTCCTTAAAACAACTCTACATATCTATTTGGATAAATATCTTTACGGTATCTTAATACAATGACACTATATCCAAAATATTTATGTAATTCATTACATGTATCCTTTATTTCATACATTCTTTTATACATATAATCTATAATTTTTTCATCAGTTATATTATGCAATTTGCAAGCTGTATCTATTGTATCTTTACTATATTTTTTCATTTGTTTCTCTGTCTCTGGTATTATATCTTTCCTATTTTCATACAAAACTTCAAAATTTTTATATGCTTCTATGGCAGTATGATAGTCAAAATTAGTTGGATTAATTTCTATTACTTTTTTTGTTCTGTCTATTAATTCTTTAGGAAGTTTATCTCCTTTTAAATAATATGGTGAAACTAAAATCATCCCCTCATCTTCTAATAATTCTTTTAAATTATTTATCATCTTTTCAGGATCTTCAAAAAAGCCTAAAGCTGCCCCTAAAATTATATGCGTAAATTTTTTATCTGTTTTATAATCACAGGCATTCATGCAAATATATTCTAAATTTAAATTCTTTGCATATAGTTTGTGATTAAATTTAGCTCTTTCTACTGATGATGGGCAAATATCTATTCCAACTGCACTACAGCCAGTAATTCTTGCAATTTCTCTTGAAGAAAAACCAGTAGTAGATGCAATTTCAAGAATTCGTGAATCCTTATTTATCCTAGAAAATATCGACCACTCATTTAAAGTGACAAATGATCCAGGTGGAATATTCCATTGATGTGCAAATGAAATAAATTCAGTATAGGACATCTTTTTTAAATCTTCAATTGTTATTTTATTTTTCATTTTTTTCCTCCTCTGTAGCAGATTCTAAAAATTCTATCACTCCATCTGCTACATTTATTCTAACTTTTATACCCATTGGTAAAACACACATAGGTGCAGTATGTCCAAAATTGTAATTATAACCAATAAACAATTTTTTCAAATTTAATTCATTTTGTACTACATCTAAATATGCATTTTTGTATTCTTCATAATATGTTTCATCAACTGGTTTTCCTATTATTATTCCTTTTATTTGTTTCAAAACTTTTACCATTAAAGGATTTCTTAAAATTTGTGATATAAAACTTGGATCTGGTTTATCCTCACTAGTTTCCAAAAACAAAATTTTATTTTTCCAGTTACTTTTAGGCCAAATTTCAGTGCCAATAAACATATGAAAAGTATCTATGCATCCCCCAATTAATACACCTTCTATGTTTTCTGAGCCTTGCAATATTTCAATATTTTTATTTTCTTCTGTCATTTTTCTTTGAATATTATTGTTTTCAGGATTCGTCCAAGTCATCGACTGTGATGTCCAACATTTTGATGGGGTAATTTTATATCCTGTACTATCTTCAAAAAGTATTTTTAAAACTGATTTTTTTGTATAATCGTGCATTTTAACATTTTCTGCAAATTCAGCCATAATACTTGGTCCATAATATGAAATAATTCCAGCTTTATATAGCATAAAATGATTAATTGTAGTATCAGAATATCCCATAAATATTTTAGGATTATTTTTTAACACCTCAAAATCTATATGTGGTAAAAGTCTAATTGTATCGTCTCCACCTAAATTGCAAAATACAGCCTTTATATCTTTATTTTTAAAAGCATCCATTAAATCCTTTGCTCTAAGCTCTGGATGTAAATAGATTTTAGAACTTCCAATTAAAGCATTCGGCATTGTAATTACTTTAAGGCCAAATTCTTCCTCAAGCCTTTTTTTCCCAAGTTCATATCTATGTGAAAATGCTTTATCTCCCGCAATTCCACTTGATAAACTTACAATTGCAACCTTATCGCCTTTTTTTAATCTTTTGGGCTTTTTCATCTCTTTTCTCCTTTTCCTTTATAAATTTTAATGCTTCGATTTCTATGTAAGAAATATTTTTTTTATATCCCCTTAAATTATAAATATTTTTAGTTTCTTCATACGTATTAACTAATTTTTCAATATTTTTAGAAAAATTAATATTGTATAAATATTCTTTTTGTTTTTTTATTTCATTGATAAGTAAAATATTTTTTTTATTATCTTTAATGCTAATATTTTTACATATATCATTAATTAATAAAATTAAATATTCTTCACTAATATTATTAATAATACAAATAGCACTTATAATTTTTATATACATATATTTTAAATATTTAATTCTAAAATTGTAATATTCTTTATAATGTTCAATGCATAATAACGAAGTTAGACAATCAATAAGTTTTTCATTATTTTGATTTCCTTTACAAAATTTTTTTATTAAATCACTGCACACAATGTTAGAATATAATAAATGCTCCTCACCATTTATAACTGATACTAAAGTCTCAAGTCCACTTCCAAAATCAATACCAATGGCTTTATTATTTTTAAATAAAACAATATCATTTCCACAATTTACAAAAGATTCCTTTAATCCTGCAATTTCCCATCTAGTTCCATATCCCTGAACATCTTCTATTCCATATTTCCATTTTAAATTTTTTTCATCTATATCAGAATATAAAATTTGACAATTGCTATTTAACAGTTTTTCTTTTGTTTCTTCCGTTAATGGTAAATATTCTTTGTATTGCATTGGTATAGTTAACTTAATAAAATTATCTTTATATATAGTTTTAAAAAAAGTAAATTGTCTTATTACTATTTCATTAAATTTTTGTATCCAATTGTCCTTATCATTAATATAACAAAATCCACCAAGCATTGTAAAATATCCCATATAATTTGTTTTATTGTTTTTGTCCTTTAAAGCATCTATATGATTATTTCTTAGACATGGTTGACTTATAATATAATTTTCTCCAACCCTGTTATTGGAAATATTATCTTTTGCCCCACATATAGTACAATTAACAAAATCCAAAGTTATATCTTCTTTAGAATCAAGACTAAACGGTGTTAAAATTTTATAGTCATTATAAATGGAATAATAACATTCAACAATTTTGTTTCTATAAAACAATAAATCCAAATAATTTTTTATATCGTCCATAAAACCTCCAGCTATAAATATTTTCTACTATAATTCTATTACTTTATATTAAATTCTCTTATTTTTCTTTTTGCTAGACTTGTATGTGCTTTGTTAATCCACTCCTCTCTTGGCCCGTATGATAAATCATCCGTTATGATTCTTACTCTATCTTTATTTTTTAATATATAATCTACTGAAACATATTCATCATTTACAAATACTCCTACCATTGTATTTCCAATATCAGTATGTATTTTATATGCAAAATCTATTGGTGTTGATCCTTTTGGTAATTCTATTATTTCGCCTTTAGTTGTGTATACATATACTTTATCTGAAAACAATTCATTTTTAACTTGATTTACAAATTGTTGATTATCACCAAACATAGAATTAATTTCAGTTAGTGATTTGAAAAATTGAAATTTCTCTTTTAAATCATTTTGCATAACATCTCTTGCTTTACCTTTTTCTATATCCCAATATGTAGTTAGTCCAAATGAAGCAATTTTATCCATATTAAATGTCCTTATTTGTGTTTGAACTAGTCTATCATCTGGACCAAACACTGTTGTATGTAAGCTTCTATACATATTTGTTTTATGATTGCAAATATAATCTTTAAACTTATTATTAATTGGTCTATATTCTTGATGAATTATTCCTAATGTTTTATAACAATTATCTATTTCATCTACCATTATTTTTAATGCCAATAAATCATGAATATCTGATAATTTATATCCTTCTTCTAATCTTTTATATATACCATAAATATTTTTTGTTCTTACTTTTATTTCATTAGGAATATTTTTATCATTTAATAGTTTTTGTATTTTATAAAGCATTTCTTCTAAACATGGTTTGCTTAATTCTTCTAGTTTTAGTTTTCTTTCTTGGATGATCTTATACATTTCTGGTTTCAAATATTGTAAAGATAAATCTTCCAATTCTGACTTTATTCGATATGCTCCAATATAATAAGCAAGTGGTACAAATATTTCCATTGTTTCAAGAGCATTTTCCTTCTGTTTAAATTCTGACTTAAAACCTAATGTTCTCATATTATGTAGTCTATCTGCTAATTTTATAATGATAATTCTCACATCTTCAGTTATCCCAGTTATTATTTTTCTGGTATTGGCATAGTTTTGATCTTGTTTGGATGAAAAGTTCATTTTGGATAGCTTTGTTACTCCATCAACCAGATTTGCAACATTTTGATTAAACTCATGAGCAATATCTTCTTTAGTTATGTTTGTGTCTTCTAGTGTATCATGAAGTAATCCGGCACATATGGTATCTTTATCTGCATGCATTTCTGCTAAGATGTAAGCTACATTTAATGGATGTATTATGTAGGGTTCTCCACTTTGCCTATATTGTTCTTTATGTAAATAGGTGGCATAGTTATAGGCTTTTTTGATTATTTTTAATTCTTCTTTGTCATATTTTTGTACTAGTTCAAGAAGAATTTGAATGTTTAATTCATTCATATATTACCTCCTATGTATTAAAAAAACGCTGTCAGTAAGGACGATTATCGTTCTATTGACAGACGCTTTGTTGACAAGTTTTAGTGGCAATAATATTGCATGAGCAAAATACATATTTGCTAGTGCAAATATTTTTGAAGCAGCATTTTAGTTTAGATGTTGATTGAAATATTTTTTTCATGCGACATACCTTCTTTTTTGAATAATTTCTATTAATTTACTATATTTTTGTATGATTGTCAAGTACATTTGTAAGAAAAATGGCAAATTTTGGAATTTTTTTAATAGAATATTAAAAAAATAGGTTTTCACCTATTTTTTGATATTTAATGTTTAAGAAAAAATACGTTTTAATTATTTTGACTGTTTAATTCTTTTAAAAGATTTAGGACATCATCCATTTTTAATAGACCATCATTATTATAGTCTGCTGAATATATTTGATTGATTGTTAAGATGTTTTTATCTATAATGTGTTTGGCCATTTCTTTTAGATCATCTTTATTATAGGTACCTACACCACGTATGTCTCCAAGGACATAGATAATATATTTATTATTTCCTATTAATAAATAATCTCCTGATTTTAATATCTCTTGAGAATTTTTTTCAATATTATCTTTATCATAAATAGTATATGATGAGGGGGTAGTTATTATTTCTTGGAATGATTCAACGGGTGTGTTTATTTTGATGTTTTTTATTATTTTATTCTCTTCGTCTAAGATTATATTTTTATCGGTAATTTCTAAGGTTGGTTCTTCTTCACCTGTATTAATTGTAAATACTTGAATGTTGTTAACACATACTATATCGTTGCCATCATCATCGTGACAAACTCCGGTATATGTATCGTGCCATTGATTGTCATTTGAGGTGTAAATATAGTTAGTATTTTCTTTGTATCCTAAATCGGAATTGGCAATTAATGGATTGGTGTTGTGTGTAAGGGTAATAATGTTTTTGTTTGATGACAAACCTATGTAGAAGCTATTACCGGTTATGTTTATTGGGTTAGTTAATTTTAAGGTAAAGTACCCAGTAGTTTCTTTGGGAGTGATTTCTCCTATTTTATTGGTTTCTGTAAAGATATTATCTAAGTTATCAGTGGTATTATTTAAAAAGTATACAGAGATAGTATCTGTTGATTTAACATAGAATGAAACTTCTTCTAGGAGTTCATTTTGATTATTTATTTTATTAAATAGAGTTACTTGCTTTGTTTTATTCTCATCGTTACCAATGATTGACTCGTCTAAATATTCTTCAGGGTTAATTATTCCATAACTATATTTATTATCATAGGTTTTATTTTCTAAACCGGTTATTACATATTCAGGGTAAGCAAAATTATCATAATATGAAATGTAATAGTATGAATTATCATTTAGGGAGTTTCTAATTATAAAAGCACCATCATCTTCGGGAGTATTAGCAAATTTATTTTTACTATAGGTATCATCCCAACCAACAATAATTGTTCCGTGGGCTGTTTCACAAGTAGTAAGATCATCAGTGTAATAAAGAGATTTTTCTGTACTATTATATCCACATATATCTTTGAAGGAATGGGACATTAGAGCTACGGCATATCCTTGTTTTAAATAACTTTTTATTTTATTTCTGGTTGTTTCTATAGATAATAAATCTTTATCTGGATCAAAATATATTAATTCAGTAGTTCTTATTTTTATTGTATTTAGAATGTGCTCTCCCATTACTTCTTCTTTTGTTAAAGATGGTAATTCATTATTACTTTCAACATTATTTTTATATGATTCAATTGTATATAAACTATTACTTGTAGATATTTGGGCTGGTCCGATGTCTCCGGTTAAATATGATAATTCAAACTTTTCTCCATAACATCCTTCATTTAGTTTGTGAGTATTATATCCATAGATATTAGCTTGTTCTTTAAATCTTCGATATGTTGCATATGCTAGATGGGTGGGACTAAAGCGATAGCCACTTTTTATGTTATTAGCTATTGGTTGTAATTCTTCTTGATATTTATTTAGTACGGTAGCCTCTAAGGCATTCATAGCTTCAAAAGCCCAGCATAATCCGGTATTAGTGCTTTGTGTTCTATTTTCTGGGACGTTGGCTATGATGTAGGTAGATGGAAAAGTATCTTCATTAATACTGAAGGTGTTTCTAAATATGATGTGATATAAAAGGTAACTTCCTAAAAAGATAAGGGCGATGACTGCTATTTTTTTTATATTTATTTCGTTCATAGTTATACCTCTTTCTATTTTATAATATCAAGAATTAACTTGGTATCTTTTATTTTGTTTTTGGATATTTTAAAGATTGTATTATCTACTTTAGTTATTTGTTTATTTGTATAAATCGTCATAATGGTATCGCCTTCTTTGATGTAATCATTGATGTTTTTATTAACAATTATACCGGCAGTATAATCTATTTTGTCTTCTTTGGTTATTCTTCCAGAACCACATATGGTTGATAAAACTCCTAGTTTGTATGCATCAATATCTGTTAGATAACCTTCGGACATAGATTTTATTTCGTATTTTCTTTTAGCTTTTGGTAATTGTGAAAGGGAACCGTGTTGATTTTGAATTAATTCTTCAAACTTTTTATAAGCGGAACCGTTATTTAGATTAGTTATGACTTTTTTATGGGCTTCTTCATAGGAAATATTTAGTCCGAGTGATACCATTTGGGTAGCTAATTCGATACAGAGATCTTTTAGATGACCGGATTTTTTATTTTTTAAAACATCGATAGCTTCTTCTATTTCTAATGAGTTACCAATGTTTGTTCCTAGAGGAATATCCATATTAGTTAAAAGACATATAACTTGAATATTGTTCTTTTTTCCAATGGAGATCATTAATTTAGCTAGTTTTATAGCGTCTTGTTTGTTTTTTATTAGAGCTCCTTTACCTACTTTTACGTCTAAGACTAGTTTTTTAGCTCCTAGAGCAATTTTTTTACTCATTATTGAGGAAGCTATTAAAGGAATTGATTCAACGGTGCCAGTTACATCTCTTAAGGCATATATTTTTTTATCGGCAATGGCTATATTTTCTGTTTGACTGGTAATAGCAACAAATATTTTGTTTATTTCAGCAATAAATTCTTTTTCTGTAAGGTTTACGTTAAATCCAGGAATAGATTCTAGTTTATCAATAGTTCCTCCAGTATATCCTAAACCGCGACCACTCATTTTAGCTACTTTAACTTGGCAAGAGGCTACTAATGGAGAGATTATTAGAGTTGTTTTATCTCCAATACCACCTGTGGAATGTTTATCTACAACATTATCTCCTAGGATGGTTAAATCTAATTTATCTCCAGATGAAGCCATATATTTGGTTAGGGAATATATTTCTTCATCAGTCATTCCATTTAGTAAAATTGCCATTAAGAGTGATGACATTTGGTAATCTTTAATAGTATCATCTAGATATTTGTCTATTATATATTTTATTTCTTCGTCAGTTAATTCTTCTTTTAATCTTTTTTTGTTTATAATATCAATAATATTCATAATAAATGCTCCCTTTTTATTCTTTAATATTAGTTATTATAATCTTTATATGTTGAAGTAAATAAGTCTTTATCTTGATTATTAGTTTCATTATTTAAATCTATTTTTGGTAATTCTTCTTTACTAGATAATCCAAAATAATCTAGAAATTCATCAGTTGTTTTGTATAGAATTGGATGGCCAGGTTTTTCAGATCGTCCAGATTCTTTTATTAAGCCTTTAGCTAGTAGGCGTCTTATTACATAAACGGAATCAACTCCACGCATTTCATCTATTTCTATACGAGTAATTGGTTCATTATAAGCAATAATTGCTAGGGTTTCTAATGCTTGATTAGAAAGGGTATTATTTTTAGGATTATCTAATAATTTTTGATAGTACTCTTTGTGTTCTACTTTAGTTGTTAATTTAAAACAATTACCAAGGTAATTAATTCTTAATCCTCGATCTTCGTTGATATAGTCTTGTTTTAGTGAAAGAATTAGTTGTTTTGCTTCTTCTTCGGTTATTTCTAATACTTCGGAAACTTGTTCAATAGTTAATCCTAAATCTCCTTGAACGTATAATAGTCCTTCGATAATTCCTTTCATTGTGTCACCTTCAGTTCAATGATTATATCTTTAAAATTGGCGTCTTGTCTTATTATTACGTCGTGTTCTTTAGTCATTTCTAAAATTGATAAGAAGGTTACAACAATAAAGGGAATGTTTTTTTCTTCAAAAAGTTCTGTAAAGAGAACTTTTTTCTTGTCTTTTAGTAATTCTTTTATATGCTGTTTCCTTTTTTTTATACTGTATTCTTTAGTAGTTATTTTAGTTTCTAATGGTTTTTCTTTATCTTTTCTGTCTAGAAAATTCATAAAGGCTTTAACTAAATCGTCAACTGTCGTATCACCGTTGTTTTTTATTTGTTCATCTAGATAGTTTGAGGTTTTTTCTGGTGATTTTATATAGATTTCTTGACGAGATAATTCCATATCTTTAAATACACTTGTCATATCTTTATATTTTTGATATTCAATTAATTTATTAATTAGATTTTCTTTGGAAATATTTTCTTCTTCTTGTTCATCTACAGTTTCTTCAGTTTTAGGTAATAAAGATTTTGATTTTATTTCCATTAGTTCGGCGGCCATAACAATATATGATGAGGCAATATTTATATTTAATTCTTTCATACTATTTAGATAATTTAGATATTGTTCAGTTATTTCTGAAATATCTATGTCTTGAATATTTATATTTGATTGTTTAATTAAATGGAGTAATAGGTCAAGGGGTCCTTCAAACTCATTTATTTTTATATTGTAATTCATGGTACCACCTAGATTAATTATATCAAAAGATATGAATTTAGTAAAGAAAAAACCATCAAAATATGGCCTTAGATTATTATGTATTTTAAAAAAAGAAGTGCACAGAAGTTGTGCACTAAGATTTATAACTGATATAATACCTTCCAAGCAATTTATTTGTCAATGTAGACAATTGTGCACTTAGTTTTAAAAAATGAACAAATCCTACACTTTTTGACGTGGAACAAAGTTCCTTTGTCGATATATAATATATCACAAATTATAAATTTTTTCTTACTAAAACGACTAAAAAAGTGCATTTTCTTTTGAAAACACGCTTTTATTACTTAATTGCACTTATTTGTGCACTTTAAATTGATTCAACGTATATTTAAAAATTTAAAAATATAGTTTATATAATGAGTTGTTAATATATAATTATATATTAAATTACTTCATATATACCCTATATTTTATATTACATCTTACTTAATCATATAAGCATTATATTTAACTATTTTTTTATAAATATTTTTTTCTCAATAGTTAAATAGTATCCTATCATAGCCAATATAATTATTCCTTCAATAATAGCTAAAATGTTTACTCTACTACTATTATTATAACTAGCTCTCGTTAAAATATACTCTGAACAATGATCCATTTCAAAAGAAACATAGCCATCCTGAACAATTATATTCTCTTTTTTTAAATCAAGTTTATTTAAATTATCATCATAAAAATATAAATTTAATTTATCACCATCATTATATTTATCACCTACATATACTTTAAACAAAGTATTACTAGGTAATTTTCCTGAATGAGAAAAATTTAAATATATTGCTTCACTATAATTAGTTATTTTAGCAATTTTTTCTTTATTTAAAGCATCTAATTTAACTAAAGTATCAAACTTTTCAATACTTTTTAATTCCTTACTATTAAAATACCATGCATATAATAATCGTTCTTCTTGATAATTATTTACAATTAACTCAATATTTTTATTACCAATTACTGAAATAATATCCTCAGTAATAACACTTTGTATGTTAGATACTTTAATTTCCATCTTATTAATATTATCTTTACTTTCAATTATTTCTAACAAGGAATCCAACTCTACTGATAAAATATCTTCTTTTCTAAATATATTTATCTTATATTCCTTACTACTACCATCTTCTGCAACAACTTTAATTGTAACTACATTATTGCCTATTTCTAATGATGAAACATTATTAATTTGTACCGTTGCCTTATCAGAAGACGCCATAGCTTTTATAGAAACACTAGTAACATTACTTTCTACCGTAATTGCATAATCAAATTTATCTTTATCAAATTCAATCTGATAATCTTCTATCTCAATACTCTTTAAATAACTATCTGAAGATATATTACCTAATCTACCATTTTCATCTTTTCTAATAACATTAATCGTATATACTCTTTCACTACCATTTTCAGCTACTACTACAATTCTAAAAGTATTACTATAAACAGTTAAATCCTTATCTCCTAGTCCATTTACTGTTGATTTACTATCTTCAGCTTTACCAGTGAATTTAATTTTAGAAACATTATTATCAACAACTAGTGAATACACTGTTGTATTCTTATTAAAATTAATATTACCAGCAGATACACTTAAACTACTTAAATAATTATTCTTACTACGATTATCATTTCTAGTTATTATAATTTTATATACTGCAGTATTACCATTTTCTGCTCTTACTACCACTTCAAATTCATTTCTACCATAATTTAATGTTTTACTACCAGTTCCACTAACAGTAGCCTTTTCATCTTCTTTAGTAGCCCCAATATTAATTGTGGTATCATCAGTATTTCCTAAAGAATAAGTCTTAGTTTCTTTATTAAAGCCTTTAAGAACAGTGCCATTTACAGTTAAATTACTTAAATAATTATTACTTGATTTAGGAATATTAACTGTAATTTTTTTTGCAGTTTCAACCCCTGTTAGCATTACACTATCAGTAGAACCTCTAGGATTAACAATATTAATCACCGTACTTTGTCCAGCCACAAAAGAAGAAGAAGCCTTAAATTTTAAATTAAGTACCGTAAATGTGCCATTATGTCCACTAGTAGAATCAAGAACTATATTACTACCTACAGTAGCAGTAAAGCCATTATCTGCAGTATAACTCTCTAAAGTAAGTTTACTATTATCATAACTAAGTCCTGCTGTTATTCCCCAAATATTATTCCCACTAACTTTTAAAGTTAAATTAAAACTATCACCTGCATTTATTGTAGAAGTTCCCTCCAAACTAGTCGTAAAATCAGCAGCTTTAACCGTAGGAATTAATATTAAAAAATTTAAAAATACTAATAAAATCTTTTTAATCATTCTAATGCCTCCAATCCAGCTAAATATTTACGAAGTTTAATAACATCTAATATATTAACTTCTCCATCACCATTAACATCACCAATAATGCCTTTATTCTCATCATATACTATTACATTAAACATTTCCGTAGCATTACCATCTATTGATTTAATAGTTATCTGTGTTCTTCCTTTTTTATGTCCTGTTAAAATTCCATCTTTTGATACAGATACTATCGAAGGATCAGCACTACTCCAAGTAAGTGTTTTATCTGTAGCTGTCTCAGGATATATTTTCGTATTTACTTTTAAAGTATTATCCTCATTTAAGTATATAAATGCATTATAAGTTCCATCATAATTTTTCCTATCAATATCTATATTTATATAATTAACTTTCTCAACAGTATTTATATCAATACTAGCACTATATTTTTTATCTTTAGTAGAAGCAACAATTGTATAATTACCACCAACACTTACTGAAACTATAACATAATTACTTGGTAAAGGTGTATGTACCTCAAATTCTTTTTTACATTCAGAAATATTATAATCATAACAATAATTATCAAAGCTAACATTTGAATTATCCCCTATTACTGACCATTCTACTTCTCTATCAAGTGCATCTTCAGGAAGTACATTAGCTTTAAGCAGTATTTTTTCATATACTTCTAAATTAATTTTTTTATCTCCCTCAATTTCAATTCCATTTTGTTTTGGATAAACCATAACTTCTACTGAATCTTCAATATCACACCCTAAAACACTAACTTTTATAGTAGCTTTTCCTACACCAACAGCCTCTATTAATCCTTTCTCATTAACAGTTACAACCTTTTCATTACTACTACTCCATTTTATCTCTTTATTTTCTGCATTATAAGGTAAAATCATTGCATGATAATCAAACTTATCACCTATAGTAAATTTAGACTTTGAAGAGTTAAATAATATTACTTCTTTTGGTGAAATAACTTCCGGAACATTATAAATTCCTTTTACCACCGAAGGAACATTAATCGTTGTATTTGGTTTACTTCCCCCATAATTTAAAGAATCATATCTATTACTTTCAAAATTATTATGTATACTCCATATAGTCTCATCATCCATTAAAAAACCTTGACTAAATATTTTTTTAACTCCACCAAATAACCTATATTTATCTAAACCTTCTAAAGAAGAAATATCATAATGTATTGCTTTAAGTAAGCTATCCTCACTATCAAGTGTCCACACTTCACCATTATCTTTTAAATAATATAACCTTTTTTTATCATTAAAATCAACATTTTTCATTTCTTTTATATGATTATCTACATAAACGTTCTTTAATTCATTAACATCATTTCCATAAAAAGATTCATAAACAACTTTATATATTTCATTATCATCAGTTAAATAAACTAATTCAACAGAAGGAACAAAATAATCATCCATCATAACATCTTTAATTTTCTTATTTGTAATATATTTCTCTTTAAAACTTACTGTAGCAGCGTCTGAATCTATCTTTGGAATCAAGAGATAACTTGCTTCATCATTAGAAATCACCATAACATTCGTATTATAACTAACATTTCCAGTATATACCCTATTAATATTATCAGCTACTTTTACAGGATTAGATATCCCTTTATCAAAGAAAAATAATTCATTATTCATATTTATATAATAATTATTCCCGTATTCTTTAACATTATCAGCAAATTTTATTGGACTATCTAAAATAGCCTCACCATTATTAATTTTTATTCCAAAAATATTCTCTCCATAAATATACAAAGAATTATTCTCATCAAGAATTAAAACACTATTATAATCTCTACTACTTTTATATGATTTGATATTATCAAATATTTTCAAAGCACTTATTTGATTAGAAATAGAGACATCTACAAAAGAAGGTCCTTCAAAATAATCAGCATAAGCATATAAGCTATCATCATTTGTTACATAATAGTATTTATCTAACTTCTTTACATTTTCAAATAATAATTTCCTAATTTGGTAACTATTAAACATTTCTATCTTCCCATCATTATAATGAACCAACACGCCTCTATCTAAGAAATTTTTTAAGGCCTTCACATTCTCTAGTTTATAACTATCAGTTTCATTCCATAAAAATAAATCCCCATTTTCATAAAGTACTGTCGATGATGAGTCATTATTTGTATAATCTACCACATTGATTTTCTCTGAAGCATTAATCTTATAAGTAATTAATGCAATAGTCATTAATATTATACCTGCTATTAAAAATCTAACTTTCTTATTCATTACCATCACTCCTAACTTAACTAAATTATACAATATATTTAAAAGAAAAGCAATTAAAATACTCTTCTTAATCTCAATAAAAATAATATGTATTTTAAAAAAGAAGTGCACAGAAGTTGTGCACTTTAAATTGATTCAACGCCTTAGATTATTATTTAATATATTTTTCTATTTTCAAATGAAGATTATCTTTTTTTAATGGTTTAATAAGAACATCAGTAAATCCAGCTTGTTTATATTCTTCATTATATTCATAATTATTATCTTTACTAAGTAAGATTACTGGTACTTTAAAGTTTCTTATTTCCCTCATCTTCTTTAATAATTCATATCCAGTTATTTGACTCAATTCTTCATCTAATAAAATTAAATCATATTTCTTCTTACTCTTTAACTTTGTTAAAGTATCTTTACCTGTTAAAGAATAATCTACTATTATATTGCTTCCTTTAAGTAGTTTTTCAACAATCTTATATGTTGCTTCATTATCATCAATAACTAAGATCTTTTTATTATCATATATTTCTTGGTATTTCTTTAAGTCGGCAGATTCTTCAAGTTGAATCTTTTGATCTAGAATTATCTTTACTTTAGTACCTACCCCATAATTTGAAGATATTAACATTGTTCCATTCATTAACGTAATTGTCTTATAAGCTTGAGAAGTATTCAAATCATTTAATTTTATCTGCTCTAAAGAACTACTTTTAATTCCTACACCAGAGTCTTCAATAGTAATTATTAATCTACAGATATCATTTTTTATAATAGTATTTACATCTAATTCAACATAACCCTTTTCAGTATACTTAACACTATTATCTAATATTAATGATAAAACTTTCTTTAGTCCTATTGAATCTCCATATAATAGCTCTGGGATATTATGTTCAATATTAGTTCTAAATTCAAGTTCTTTCTTCTTTACTTTAGGAGTATATATTCCAATTACTTCTTTTAAAATATTCTTTATATTATATTTATTATTATATACTTTTATCGAAGTAGAATCTATCGTAGAGACATCTAATATATCATTAGTCATATTCATAAACTTAGAAGTCTCCCCTTTAATATTTCTAGCACTATCCTTATCTTGTTCTAAAGAATCACTATCTAAGATTATATCAGCCTCACTATTAATATTTTTAGTAGTTTCTCTAATTTCTTGAGTCATATTATATAAAAACATTGTCTTCTCTTCATTAGCATTATCAGATATTTCTTTAGCTTTATGCATCTCATCTAAAAGTTTCATATCAGGGTTTTCAATGGTAAAGTACATAAGCATAGTTATAAATGCATCATTTGATGTTGCTAAAAGAAGTTCTGGAAATATTTTTTGAACAAATGAAGCAATTGTTCCTAAGAGTAAATAGGCATATATGGGTAAATATTTTTTGCTCTTTATGTTTTTATAACTTTTGATTAGGCAGAAAATGGTGCTGATTATTAAAATAATAATTCCTATGTATACGGCATTTACTGCTAATCCGTATGAATACTTAACATAATTGTCTACAATATTAAATTTTATTGGTAAGTAAGCAATTAAAATTGTTATTGTTATATATAAAATTGAAAAAGCTATTGTGACTTTTTTCATATATTCTTTTAATTCCTTCTTATCACTTAGATTTGATGAAATAAGAAAAACATATATTCCGAAGATTGATCCCCATAAAACTAAACTACTTAAAAATATTTTATTTATAATTATATATAAATTTAGATATTCAAGAGCAATTCCGGCAAAGATACAGCAAAGTAATTCTAATACAATGCTTATTATGTTAATAATTATTAATTTTGAATATATTCTATTTTCTGGAGTTTTTATTTTTTCTTTTGAATAATATGCTATATACAACAAGATGCTATAAAAGAAACTGATTATGGTAAAAAATATGGTACTATTTATTTTCATCATCACACATCCTTACTATTAGAGTATAACATACATTTAAGTTAAAAAAAAGAAAATTAGTTTTATTTTCTTTTTAATTCTTCTTCTCTTTTCTTTTCTAATTTTTTATAATCTACTTTTCCAACCGTTGTTAGTGGAAGATCATCTTCTAAAATAAAATCTGTTGGCTGAGAGTAATTTGGCAATTCTTCTTGACACAAGGCAATTAATTCTTTTTTTATTTCTTTCCACTTATTTATCCTGTCTTCTTTTAAGACAATATGAGCTTCTGGGGATGAGCCAAATTCTTCACTAGGAATAGTAATAACGCAACAGTTTTCTATGTTGGAATTTTTTTGAATTACTTGTTCCATTATTTGAGGATATATTTTAAATCCACCGTGAGCCATCATTCTTTTTAGTCTTCCTTTAAAATATAGAAAACCATCTTTATCTGCAGTAAATGCATCTCCTGAATGGATCCATCTTACTTTGTCATTATGTTGAATCATTACTTTTTTTTCTTCTTCTTCGTTATCTAGGTATCCTTGCATCATACTATCACCAGTAATACATAATTCACCAACTTGGTTATATAATAATTCGTTATCAGTATTCTCTTCAAAGATTCCAACATTTACCTTTGGTAATGGTATTCCTAAACTTAGTAGTTTGTTTCTTGTTGTTAAGCATAAAATTGCAGTTGAGGATAATTCTGTCATACCATATCCTTTTTCGGCTACTGCTTTTGAATTATGACTTTCTAGGAAAGCATTGCATTCTCTTTCTTTTGTTTCACTTAGGGTGTCGCCACCTATTCCTAGATGTTTTAGACAACTCCAATCCATTTTTAGGGCTTCTTTATCGTGAATAAAATCTTCAACATAGCTAGGTACTGTTAGGGTGTGATTAGGTTTATATTGAATCATTGATTCAGTAAATTCTTTGGGTGATAAGATTGGGGCGATAATGTTGGTTATTCCTAGAGACATAGGCATATGGATAGTAGCAACAATTCCATATGCTACAAAAGGAACAATACCATTTAAAAAGGTATCTTTTTTACTATATCCGGTATCAAGTAGTTTGTATTGTAGTGCCATTGCATTAAAGTTATCATTAGATAATTTAACGGTTTTTGAAATACCCGTTGTTCCGCCAGTATGAACTAAGGCTGCTAAGGTATCTTTTTGATATGGAGGGACTTTTACTTTTTTAAAAGGTGTGAAGATATTCATTAAGTGATTCCAAGATATATATTTCTTTTTTTTCTTAATATTAGTTATTTCATTATATAATTTAGAATTGTTTTTTTGTTTTTTTACTTCTCTTATTTTCTTAATTAGTCTTATTATTTCTTTAATTGATGGGAGTTTATTCTTTTTAGATATTTCTTTTAGCATAAGTGATAATTCTTCGGAATCCTTTTTAAAAGCTAAATTAGATATTTTATTAAAAGGAAATGGTACTGAATTATATGGTGAGACGGTTATAATGTTTTTAATACTTTGGGTATTGTTTAGAGCTTTATCAAATTCAGGTAAAAAGTTGTCCATTACTAAGACGGTAGTTGATTTTACTTCATTTATATAATTTGCTATGGACTTAGCATCACTTCTTACATCTATTAAATTTATGACAGCTCCCATTTTATTTAAGGCATAGAAAAGAATTTCTATTTCAGGATTAGCTACGGACATAACGGTTACAACATCTTTAGGTCTTATACCTAGACGGTATAGTTTTTCAGCTGTTTTATCAATTTCTTTTTCAAATTTTTTAAAAGTTATTTTTTTACCAAAATAAGAAATTGCAAAAGCATCTAGATTATCTTGGTTTTCATAACACATATATTCATATGCTGACATATTGGGTATGTCTTTAGTAATTGCATCTTCACTATAGTATTTTAACCAAGGTTTATCAATACTTAAATATCCAGTTCCTGGTCCTTGGATGGTGCCTAATGATAAATTTCTTAAATATAGATTTCTTTCTTTTATTTCTGATGATGAAAGTGTTGAGAGTTTCTTTTTGTATTCTTTTAATGATTCTTTATTCATAATTTTCCTCCTTAAAAAATGTGCATATATTTTAGTTTATATTTTAGCGAGTGAATAGTATATGCCCTATTTTGGTTATTTTATGACTTATATAGTTTATTTTAGCAGATGTTTTGGCTTTAGTAAAGAAAAAGCCATTAAAATAATGGCTATAATTGATTTGAGATTTATTTTTTTCTAAGAATTTTTAGTTTAATGTTTTGTGGAGGATAGAAAATGTTTGCTAATTTAAAGATTCCTTTTTCGTTTGAAAAGGTTGTAATTGGTGGGCAAATAATACCTGTAGTGTTGGGTGTTATTTGGATTTTTCCTCTTGAGTATTTGGGAAATAAGTTATTACTAGCACCAATTAGGCCTATGTTACCTGGAATAATTGGATCTAGGTAACTTGGGATACAGCCAAAGTGATTATGTCCTGAGAAAACTATATCTGTTTTCTTTAGTGAGGGGATGCTAGTGAAGGTATGAGGATTAAAAATATTATTAGGACTATGTTCTAGGATGATATTTAGAGTATCATCTGGAAAAGTTATATTTTTAACAGTAGATAGCCAGATTGGTAATGGTTCTTTATGTTTATAGTATGTTCCTTGATATTTTGTTCCATAAAAATATATTTGATTATCTTGATAGGAAGTGTTTTCTAAGAGGTGTAAATTAGGGATGTTTCTTAACATATTTAGATACTTGGAATTTTCATTGGAAATATTTTTATAATTAGTTAGAATGTCATGGTTTCCTAAGATGGTAATTATTTTGGTTATTTTTGATAGTTTTAATAAGTAATCTCTTAGGGGGGGTAGTTCTTTTGATGAAATGTTAGGATCATCTATAAGATCTCCTAGTAAGAGAATATAATTGGGAGAGTCAGTAGTTAATTTAGATAGTTCTTTGTATAGATAATTTAGATTCATATTTTTATAATAGTGAATATCTGAATAGATTATAAAAGTTTTAGTTGATAGTAATTTATTATTTTCTATCTTATATATTTTAGACATAAATCCTTCCTTGTATATTAATTTATTTTTGACAGTTTGGACAGTAGTAAGTTCCTCTACCATTAATAGTTGTTTTTAGTATTTTGGTATGACATTTAGGACAAGGTTGATTTTCTTTACCGTGAACTAGTATTTCTTGTTGAAATAATCCTGTAATACCATCTACGGAGGTATAGGTATGGATAGTGGTACCCCCTTTTTTAATAGATTTTTCTAAGATTTCCTGAGTGTTTTTGATGATGGCGGATAAATTTTTAGTAGTTAATTTTGTACCTTGTGTTTGGGGATTTATTTGGGATAGATAAAGGATTTCATCGGCGTAGATGTTACCTATTCCGGCAATTATTGTTTGATCTAGGAGAAGTGTTTTTATGGGTTTCTTTTTATTTAGTTTTTCTTTTAGATAGGTTGTTGTAAGATGTTTATCCCAGGGTTCTAATCCTAATTTTGATAAAGGGGTTAATTCTAGTTTATCTTTAGTTACTAGATACATTTTACCAAATTTACGAGTATCATTATATCTTAATTCTTGATGATTATCTAGGCTGAAAATAATATGATCGTGTTTTGTATATGGTTCATTTTGTTCTTTTATAAAGTATTTTCCTTCCATACGAAGATGAGATATTAGAAAGTATTTATCTAGATGAAAGATAATGAATTTTCCTCTTCTTGTAATATCATTAATTGTTTCGTTAGCAATATTTTTGATAAATGTTTCTTTATCAGGGGATGCAATAATACCAGGCCAAAGAACATTACAACTTAATATTTTTCGATTTTTTACTTTTCTTAGTAATCCATTTTTTACAGTTTCTACTTCAGGTAGTTCTGGCATAATATCAACTTCTTTCAACAAATATTTTATCAGAAAAAAGACTTAAAAGCAAAAGTTTTAAGTCAATTCAACATCAGTATATGAGAATCCACTACCAATACATAGATTTTGGTAAAGTAGTTTAACGGATGCTTCAGCATATTTATAGTGGATTTTATTATCTTTGATATAAGAATAGATAACGGAATCTAAATTATCTTTGATTAGATTTATATAGATATCTTTTTGTTCTATTAATTCTTTTTTAGATATGACTTCATTACATTCTTTATTGGGATTCTTTTTGTATATATATTCGATAGTGGGATCTTCAATTTCTTTGTTGTAGTATGCTGTTGCTAAATTTAGAAAGTTAGTATTTGCTAATTTTAAAACATCTTCGTTACTTAATACTTTTTTATTTTTTAAATTAATATTAATCGTATTTAGGTATGTATAAGTGTTTTCAACACTGACTTTGTACTCTTGATATATGGTTAAGATATTGGCATTAATTTGAGCCCAGACATTACTTTCTAGTATATGAGTATCTTTAAATTGTTCTTTCGTTTCAGGGTCTTTGTTAATACTGTTGATTATTTTTTCAATGTCTTTGATGTTATTATCTTGCTTATCAGTAAATTTTTTTATTAAAGTAGAATCAAGGTTTTTAAAGTTTACTTTTTTTAGGGTTTCATTACTAATATTATAATCTTCGATAGTTACAAAATCTTCGATATTTTTATATTCTTCAGTTGTTTGGTTATCATTTTCTTTTGATTTAAGATAATTTATACAAAAAATGGAGATTCCTAGTAATAGTAGTAATAAGATAAAGATGATGACTTTTAATATTTTATTTTGTTTTTGAATATTTTCCATAAATATTTACTCCTTTCGTATATTATAATACTCATAGTATAGAAGAATTTATGATGTTAATTATTTGGCATCATACCAATTAGAACCAAATTCAATATCAACTTCTAGAGGGACATCTAGGGTAATGGTGGATTCCATAATGGTTTTGACAATGTTTTTGACTTTTTCTTTTTCATCATTTAGGACATTAAATATTAATTCGTCGTGAACTTGAAGAAGCATTGTACTTTTTAGTTTTTCTTTGGTAAATGATTCATCTATTTCAACCATAGCCTTTTTCAGAATATCGGCACTGCTCCCTTGTATTGGAGTATTTAGGGCCATACGTTCCCCCATACTCCTTTGAAGGTAATTAGAACTGGTTAATTCTTCGATGGTTCTGGTACGATTCATAATAGTTTTAACATAACCGGTTTGATGGGCTAAAGCTATTTCTCTATTCATATAATCTTTAATTCCTGGATATGTTTCAAAATAGGTTTCAATAAATTGTTTAGCTTCTTTAGGGCTAATACCTAGATCTTCGGCAAGGCCATATGGACTTATTCCATATAGGATACCAAAATTTACAGCTTTGGCTTGACGACGCATATTTTTAGTAACGGCATAATCTGGTACTTTGAAAATGTCCATAGCTGTTTTTGTATGAATATCTTGTCTGTTATTGAAAGCATCAATTAATTCTTTAACTTTGGATAAATGAGCAAATATTCTTAATTCTATTTGGGAATAATCTGATGACATAATAGTAGAATTTTCTTCAGGAATAAAGGCTTTTCTTATTAGTCTTCCAAATTCATTTCTAACTGGAATGTTTTGAAGGTTTGGTTCGATTGATGATAATCTGCCAGTTCTAGTTAGGGCTTGGGTGTAGATGGTATGGATTTTACCATCTGGCATTACAGAATTAAGAATTCCCTCTAGGTATGTTGTATATAATTTGTTTAGGAGACGATATTCAAGAATTAGTTTTATGATGGGATATTCGATTAGTTTTCCTAGAGTATTAGCATCGGTTACATAACCGGTTTTATTCTTTTTGCCAGATGGAAGTTTTAATTCTTCGAAAAGAACTACTCCTAATTGTTTGGGTGAGGAAATGTTAAATTCGTGTCCTGCTAAATTGTAGATATCTTTACTAATTAATTCTATTTTAACTTTTATTTCTTCTTTCATTTCTTCAAGAATAGATTTGTCTACGCGTATTCCATTTAATTCCATTTTAGCTAAAACTGTTGTTAGAGGTAATTCTATATTGTTATATAGATCTATTTGGTTATTAGCTATTAGTTTATCCTTTAATGAAGTCATTGTATCATATATAAATTTGGTTTTTTCAAGGCATAATAATTTATATTCAGAAGACTGATAATCAGGATTTTTAGAAGGATGAGAAATGTTATAATTTAGATCATTAGCTAGATAAATTAAATCATCTTTTACGGAATAATTTAGAAGATATGCTGCTAGCATTGTATCAAAGGTACAAGTTGGAATATAGAAATTTTTTCTTTTAAAGATTGAATATAATTTTTTGTAGTTATAAGTATAAATATTAATTCCTTTTAGAAAGTCTGTATTAGTTAAGGCGTCTTCTTTTATATAAAGATGAGTGGTGTTATTATAAATACTTATACTAATAATGTTGGCTTGATGATAGTTATCATTATCTAATTCTAGATTAATAGCAACGTCTGTTGTTAGATTTATTTGATTTATATCAGTTATTTCTTCGTAAGTAATATTGGTTGATGAAGAGGATTTAGGAACTTTTTTTAATAAAGAGTGAAAGCCAAGATCGTGATAAATGTTTATTAGATCGTCAGTATATTCTTGTTGGTATTTTATATGTTCAAAGTTAGTATCTATAGGTACTTCACGATAGATTGTAGCAATATCATATGACATATAGGCATTATCTTTATCATTAATTAATTTTGTTTGAGTGGCTCCTTTAATGGAACTAATATTTTGATAAACGCCATCTAATGATCCGTATTCTTGAAGTAGTTTAATAGCAGTTTTTTCGCCAATGCCTTTTACACCGGGAATGTTGTCGGAGGTATCTCCCATTAGTGATTTTAGGTCTATCATTTTGATTGGCTCTAGTCCATAAGTGTTATAAAACACTTCTTTATTCATACGAATATAATCTTTTTGTTTTAGTAGTTTTACTTCAATGTCTTCGGATATTAATTGAAGTAAGTCTTTATCACTACTGATAATTGTTCCTACATATTCGGGTTCTTCATCTATTTTTTTTGAAAAGGTGCCAATAATGTCATCAGCTTCATAACCAGGACATTCATAGTATTTTATACCCATAGCAGTTAAGATTTTTTTAGCTACGGGGAATTGACGTTTTAAGTCATCTGGGGTTTCATCTCTTTTTCCTTTGTAATAATCATATTTTTCGTGGCGAAAAGTTTTTCCAATATCAAATGCTACCATTATATATTCAGGGTTTTCTTCAGTAATGATTTTATTCATCATATTAACAAAGCCATATAGGGCATTTGTTGGAAATCCTTCTTGATTGGTCATTATTGATCCTGAGTATAGGGTGGCAAAATAACTGCGAAACATTAAGTTATTACCATCTACTAAAACAATTTTTTTCATATTATTCTTCCTTTCATTAGCTAGTTATTAATTGTAATGTGTTCTTATATATATCATATCATAAATTTAGGGATAAAAGAAAAAAACTTGGAAAAAGTTCCAAGTTTAATTATTTGATTATATATGGTGAATCAATAGTTCCATCACCGCTTGTCAATAGGACTCTTGATTTTAGATATACTACAGGTCTTATTTTAAGAGTATTGTTTATGTTAGTTAAATTTATACTGCTACCTATAGTATATACTTTATCATTAATAATTTCTACTGTTGGGGATTCTTCTTGTTCTTTGGTTGTTGGTGTCTTATAATCTATGGTTCTCGTCCACTCTTCTTGAAGTAGATTTAAATAGTTTTTTTGTAGGCAAGTGCTTGTAAGATTAGATAGTGTTAAATTGCTACATACAGAAGCGCTTAAATAGTCAGTTATGTTTAAAAGATTTATCTTTGACTTTAATTCGGTATTTAAATATTTTATTTGTTGAGACTCATCAATATATTCTTCTTGGTAGGTGATTTCTTTTAGATAATTTTGGTTGTTTAGTTTGTATTCTGTGTCTAAATATTTTTTTATTAGAGAGTTATTCCAAGAATTATTTTGGTTAGTTTGATATTTCATTGGTTCTAAATAGTTATTTTTTATTATTTTTGTTAAGTATTTTTTCTCGGTTTGATCATAATATGTGCCAATTATTCGCCATAGTTCACAGGTAGATGTATCTTGTTCATTTGTACAATTATAGTAGATAAAATTATGAGGATTGTCACCATAGTATAAGTAATTATCTATATTATTGGTGGTTACTTTTTTTATTCCTGATTTTCCTGCAAGATATCCATTTAAAAGGTTATAGTTGGTTATTTTATATATATCATTATTATTAGCTGTTTCTTTTTTTAGGGTTATTATTTGATAGATTGAACTGCATTCTTTACCTTCTATACATAGGTATTGGTCTTTATACTGGGTAATATCTTCAATGGAAGCAGTAGTTATTTCTTTAGGGTTTGTTAAGGTAAAGTTTTCTCCTTGATAAGTAAATTTATCTGATATATAAAAGGGTACTTCATTTGGAAGAATTATTTCTTTAGTTAGATTTTTATATGTTAGGTATCCTTCTTTATCTTCATTAAATTTGTTATTATTTTCTTTTAAATAAGTTGATAATTCTTGGTAAGAATTAATTGTTTTAGTAATGGTTGTTTTATCGTTATCAATATTTAGGGAACAGGTTTCTTTTTTTTGATTTGTTGAAACACCAATGTTTATTTTTACATCATAATCGTTATCATTAATTATTAAAAGGGGTACTCGTACTCCGGTAATACTTGGGATAATACCTGATGAGATATTGGTGGTAGCGGTTACTTGAAATACTTTAATACTGGAAGTTTCAATAGATTTGTTAGGTATTTTATACCAGGTGCTGTAGCATAGATCATATGTAAATGTGTTGTATATATCGACGTCTGTATTTATATAACTATTTTTAGGTATTGTTATTTGTCTATATTCAGACATATTTTCAGTTATCTTTAGAGTATTTGGAGTATGAATTGTAACAACACTAGATGTTTCTCCTTCAAGGGTAAAGATAGCATAGGTTGAATATACGGATAGAGCAACTATACCAACAATTATTATTAGTAATAGGTATATTTGTTTTGTAGGTAACTTACTCATATAATCACTCCCTTATTATTATTTATTTATATCTGGCTTGAATAGCATGAACATTTATTTTACCAGTTATGATGTGTCCCATTTCAAAATTTTGATTATAGTTAGTGTTATCTAACCAGATAATCAATGTATATGTAGCCGTTTCACCGTGACCTAGAAAAATATTATTTATTAGATTTTTTGCTCCTTTGTTTTGAACTGTACCTCTAGTTAATTCTTTTCCTTTACTGTTATATAGGGCATATTTAATGGCATTTGCAGCAAATTCATTTTTTGAAATGTCTAAGTCGAGGGCGATTATTTGATCTAGAGTTCCAGAACTAGAAATTGCAAAATTATTGCGATAAACATCTTTGTAGGAATTATATGTAACATTTTTTAATGGTAATAATTCTGGATTTTCTAAGTAAATTCCATTAATATAATTTATTTGTAGGGTTCCTGTATATAGGACAGTCCCCTCTTCTTTTTGGCTAGCTTTTAACATAAAGTATGCTAAAGTAGCACCAATAATCATAGTAATAAAGGTTAAAACTAGAACAATTAAGTAGAATAGTTTTTTCTTGTTTTCACTACTTTCTATCATTACTATCACCTATTATAATGATACACTAGTTAATTAAAAAAAGCAAGATTATTATTATTTATTTCTTGCTTTTTTTATGTCATTTTTTTTTATTTTAGTCTACTCTACCAGTAATAATTCCACTTTCACCTTCAACATTGGCTTTTACAATAATTGTTCCTTTGTATTGTTTTCCTTGGTCAATATTTTGATCATCATTATTTTCTTTGATGAAGATTACTAAGTCATATACTTGAGCAGTATTAGTAATAGTTTTAGTGTTTAATTTGTTATCAGCTGTTAGACCAAAAATAGAATTAACAGCCATTGGATTAGTGTTATATGTTTTTACTCTTGTTGATTCATTTATTGAATAGCAATTATTACTTTCATCTTCGTCTTCATTAGTACATAAATTTAGATTTAATGATTTGGCATTTTGTTTACCTATTACTTGCCATCTCTTTTCTTCGATACAATTAGCTTCTTTAACTTCGTTAGTATCTCCTTCGAAACTTGCATATTCTTCAGAACTACAAGTGTATGTTCCACTTACATCATATAATCCATAACTTAAATAAGTAAAAGTATTTAATTCATTATTTAGGGTAGCAGTTATTTCTCTTTCAACATCACTACTTACAGAAAAACGATAGATACTGCAAACTTGTTTTCCTTTAGTATCAATACATTTTGTTTTTTCATTTTCGGCAAAGTTACCATCTTCAGAAAATGAATCTTTACGCATTGCATATACTTTTTTTACAACATCTAGAGTGGCTGGAATTAATTCATCAGCTTGAGCTGATACTTGTTGCCCATCTAAGTATTGAACACTAACGGTAGCACCTTTAGCATTAACTGCTCCTTCTTTACTACTTGTAGAAATTGAGAAATATGCTAAAGTGGCTCCAACTAAGGCTACTATTAAGGTAGCAATGGCTACAACGCCATAGAATATATCTCTACTTTTATTATCACTCATAATATCACTCCTTTATTATCTATATCAATGATATCATTAACCTTTAGAAAAAGCAAGTTTTTTATTTAATTTATTTTATTTTTTTGGTATACTTATTTTGGTGATAAAATGAATGATTGTATTTTTTGTAAAATTGTAAATGGAGAAATTCCCTCTAAAAAGATTTATGAGGATGAGAAAATTTTTGCTTTTTTAGATATTAATCCAATAAGTACGGGACATACTTTAGTTATTCCTAAGAAGCATACTTTAGATTTTGAAACAATTAGTGAGGATGATTTTAATAGTGTCATTGATGGAGCTAAAAAAATTGCTAAATTATTAGTTAAAGAATATAATGCTGATGGATATACTTTAGTACAAAACAATGGAATTGCACAAGATGTAAAACATTTTCATTTGCATATAATCCCTAAGTATAAGAAAAAATAAATTATTAATAGATAAAATAAAAAGATTACTTTTAGTTGATGTAAATACATCACTAGAGAGTAATCTTTTTAAAAAAGTTAAATTGTTTAGTCTAAGATATAATAAATTATATCTATAATAGCTAGCTATAGTTATTTTATAATTATTTTTATATTCTTACATAAGATCCTAGGATGATAGCAAGTAAGATGTAAATTACTAAAACGATTAAGTATCCACTTCCACATCTTTTATAGCTTTGACAAGTAGTAGTGGTACTGCAAGTAGTGTTTGACATTTTTTTACCTCCTTTTTGAGTTATTTTATATCCATGCTCCTAGTATGATTATTAATAAAATGAATAGAACTAAAACAATAGCAGCTGATGATCCGCATCCACAATTTCCCATATACACAATCCTCCTTTTTTGTCTTTTCACATTATTGTATGGAAATATTTAAAAAGTGTGAATGTTTAAAAAAATTTTATTATAAAATATTTTACTGTATGTTCTTTTGTCCCATATTTTAGGGAAAGTATTGAATTTTATTATTTTTTTTGTTATGATAGGTATTGTGTTAAGAGAGGAGAGTTAATAATGGCAAAAGATAAAAATGCTAAAAAAACACAAAATAAAAATGTTTTAGAAAATAATGCGAAAGAAAAGAAAAACTATGATAAAGTTAATTCAGTTATGAAAAATATTGATGATAACCGAGTTAGTATTATTTTATTTGTTGTAGGTTTTTTAGTTGCAACGTTACTATTTAGGTGTATTTTATGGCCTGATAGAATAGCTACTTTAAAAGATGGAACACAACCTGTAGCTACTTTAACTGATAAGACTATTACAGCTGATGATTTATATGAGGATATGAAGAAACAATATTCAGTTAATATTTTACTTAATAAAATTGATGATACTATATTATCTAAGTTATATGAAGAGAATAAGGATATGACTGATGAGGTTACAAATACTGCTGAATCTTATTATCAATTTTATGAGAAGAATTATGGGTATACAAAAGAACAATTTTTAAGTGAGAATAGAATTACAGAAAAGGAATTCTTAGAAAGTTTAAAATTAAATTATCGTAGAAATAAATACTATGAAGATTATGCACTTAAGTTAGTAACTGATAAGGAAATTGAGAAATATTATAAAGATGAAGTTTTTGGCGATGTTGATTCTGAACATATTTTAGTAAGCATTGATAAGGAAAAGGGATTATCTGATGAAGAAGCTAAGAAGTTAGCAAAGGAAATTATTGCTAAGCTTGATAGTGGTAAAAAATGGGATGAAGTTGTTGAGGAATACAAAGATAAGATTACTCATGAAAAGTTAGGTTATCGAGCTTTTAATGCTAGTTTAGAAAGTGCTTATTTAAAGGAATGTAAGAATTTAAAAGTTGGAGCTTATAGTAAGGAACCTGTACTTACATCTTATGGTTATCATATTGTTTATAAAGTTAATCAAAAAGATAAACCTGAATTAGATACAGTTAAAGATAGTGTTAGAGAAGTTTTGGCTACTCAAAAAAAGAAAGCTGATGAAAATTTATACTACAAAGCTTTAATTAGTATGAGAGAAGATGCAAAATTAGAGTTTGTTGATACAAAACTTGGTAATGAATATAAACAATATAAAGATAAATATAAATAAAATTTGGTTATTTAAAAAGCAGATAATGATGTTATCAAGTTGAAGATTACATCAAACTCTGCTTTTTTAATGTTTTTAAAGGAAAAATTTATATATTAATTATAATAATTCAGGTAAGTTTAATTCTTGTTTTACTCTTTTAATACTTTGATAGATTTTATTTAGATCTTTTTTGGATAACTCTTGTAATTTACTATAGATAATATTTGAATCTTCTTCGATTAAATTATAAATATCATAATATATATATTTTAGGATATATTCGTCTTTTGTTTTATCTAAAGATTTTAAGTATTTTTTTATGTATTTACTCTTTTCTTTGGTAATTCTACTTTGATATGTTATTTTATTAGTTTTAATTATTTGATATTTTATATTTATGTTCTTAAATAGATCTTTATCTTCTAGTATGTCATCAGATTCTTCGAAGATTAGACTACTTTTTTTTAAGACTTTCCCATTACTATCAAGATATAATCCAAGAATTTCAAAGCCGCTAGTAATTAAAAACATTTTGTTAGTTTTGGATAAGGTTTTTGAATCGATAATGATGTCATTATTTTTTATATTTAAATAATCTTTGGTAGATACTTTATAGATGGGTATTTTTTTGATGTTAATTATTTTATCAGTAGATTTCCATTCATAAAATTCATAATAGGTATCATGGAAATTTAATACGATGTCATATACGTAATCCATATTTTTTATCTCCTTTTATATACATAGATAAATTTAGTATTATAAATCCTAAGATTGTAAAATAGCACTCTATTCTACTGCTTATAAATTTAACATAATACGAAAAATTATACCCAATATTTAGTAGATTTAAATATAGAATTAAATAAATGAATCCTATGGTCATTAGACCAAAGCCAAATAAAAAGAAAAAAATACGGGTCATTTAGTTACCACCTATAATAGTGTATTCTAAAGACGGGTATTTTATTATTCTAAATAGTTAGTATCATCATTCGAGAAAGTAATTTTTTTATTATTATCCAATTTTACATCACTTATTGCTTCGAATTTTTTACTTATTTTGTTTGAGGTTATATTTAGGGCATCAACATCTTTGGTAACGGTTTCAATACTTTTAGATAGTTTATTCCATCTTTCTTTGTATCTTTGAAAGTCAACTCCTAGTTTTACTAATTCATCATGAACTACTTTTGAATATTTATCTCTTTCAATATTTTTTATTAGTATTTGTATAGTAGTTAATGATGACATTAGGGTTGTTGGTGATGCTATCCATACTTTTTTACTGTATGCATATTCGATTAAATCATTATGATAGGCATTAATTTCAGCAAAAATGGCTTCAGCAGGTAAAAACATTATGGCTTGATTGGAGGTTACTCCGGGTATTATGTATTTGCTACTTATGGCGTCAATGTGTTTTTTGACGTCAATTTTAAATTGTTTTTCGTGTAGGTCCCTTTCACTATTACTTAGATTTTTATCAACCATTAAGCGATAGTTTTCTAAAGGAAATTTGGAATCTATTGCTAGGGTTCCTAGTGGCTCTGGGGTGAAGAGAACAGCATCAGCTATTGTCCCATTTGGTAAAGAATATTGTAAATGATAGATTTTATCATTTTTCTCTCCAAAAACACTAGATAAAATGTGTTTTAAATTAACTTCTCCGAAGATTCCTCTACTCTTTTTGTCGGTTAAAATACTTTGAAGAGAAACAATATCACCAGATAAACTATCTATTTTTTTCTGAGCTTCATCTATTTTAGATAATCTTTCAATGATGTTGGTAAATGTTTTGTTTGTCTTGTTAAAGTTTTCTTCAAGACGTTCATTTACTTTATCATTAATCAAAATTAATCTTTTTTCGACTTTATCTTCAAGTTTATCGAAGGATTCTGAGGTACTTTTAGATAAGTCTGTTCTAAAATTTGATAATTCTTTAATGGTTGTTGTTTCTACTCGACCGATTCTTTCTATTAGATTGTTATTACCTCTGGCTAAGATAATTATTAATAAAATTATTACTATTATTAGTAAAGCTACTATTATATATTCTAACATATTATCACCTATTAATAGTATAACTTATTTAAGGTATTTTGAAAAGTCTAAATAGCCTTCCTTGACATAAAAAGTTTTATATCCAAATAAATTTAAACGATTACTTATTTCCATACTTTGCTTTCCATAATCACAATATAAATAGTAAGTATCTTGTTTATTTAAATATATAGAATAATTTGATAATAAACTATAATAAGGAATGTTTTTGGAATTATTTAAATGACCTTGATTGTAAGTATATTTATCTCTTATATCTATAATTATTGGATTTGGTAGATGAATTAAATCCTGTATACTTATCTCATTCATAATATCACCTATAGTAGTATATTTATATATTCATTTATTGATAAGTTAGAATGACTATGTATTTTTATAGAAGTTAGAGTTAAAAAATAAATTCCTTTAAATTCAAAAAACTAAAGGAATTTATTTTTAATTTTATTCATTATCATCAGAGAAGAAATCATCAAAGAAATTTTCATCATCGGTATTGTCACTATATAAGTTGTCATTTTCTTTAGATAATTCTTCAAGATTAATTGAGGTATTATCTTGGTTAGTGGTATTTGATACTTCAGAATTATCTGAATTAGGTAATTGTTCAACCCTGGTGTCTTTGACTGACTCTGGTTCTGAAGAATTATTTTCGGTGGTTTTTTGTTTTTCTTTTTCTAGTCTTTCTTCTTCTTCTAATTCAGCAATTTTAGCATCTATTCTTTTCACTAAATCATCTACATTAAAGTTGTTGTCAGTACCTACTGGTTCTTGATGAAGAAGGAATGGGTTTGCACCAAACATTGGGTTTGATGATACTAATTTTGAAGGATTTTCAAAGGCATCATCACTGTTTAGATTTCCAGACATCATTTCATTCATTTTTTTCTTTTTTAATTCCTTTACAAATTCTCTGATGTCAAATAATTCAACAGTATGTTTTTCTCTTGTTGGGTATGTTGCTTTAGAATAAACTTTTCCCCAATCCATTTGATAGCTTGGAATTAATTTTGTTCTAAATGGCATTGTTCTTAGTCTTAAAGAAATGGTTTCATATTGTTTTAATCTTTGGAGATCACTTACTGTTACTAGTGGTCTTGTTTCTTCTTTTTTATCTTTTCCTACTTTTACAAGTTTTTCTCCACATAGTTTACTTAATTCTTCAAGAGCAGATAACTCACTACTAATTAGATATGTAATATTACAGTTACCTTTAATTGTTTCGGCTTGTTCTTTTCCATAAACTTGAGTTAACTGAGCATAGTTTTGAATTATAAAAGTAAAACGAATTAGCCTTGAACGAGCAGCAGTTACCATTGTTGTTACATCTTTTAATGGAGGCATATTAGCAAATTCATCAAGTATAAAATTTGTTCTATATGGAAGTTTACCTCCTGACTCTTGGGCAACATCAATTAATGTTTCATAGCATTGTTTGATAAAGATGGTTGCTAGGGAGTGAAGAGTTTTTTTCTCATCTTGAACTATCATAAATACTGCTGTTTTTTGACGACCAACATTTTTAATATCGAAGTCACTGTGACATAACATTTCTGATAAGTTATCACGTGAAGAGAAAATTTTAATTTTTTGTTTAAATGTTGCTAATACACCTTGCTTGGTTTCTTCAGCGGTGTATACAACACCGGAAGCATTTACGTATGCAGGACGTGATGGATCTTTAGAATTAAAGTATTCTTTTATGTAGTTATTGTTTGGTCCACCAAATCTTTCTTCGCCAAGGCTTGACATAAGATTCATACTGTTAAGATTGATTTGTGCTTCACTGGCATCTTCGAATAATCCTAGGGCTAAGCCGGTAAAGTAATCGGCAGCAGATTTTTCCCAAAAGGGATCAGCATTGCCACTTTTTTCTTCATATAAAATATTTTGGGCTAAGTCATCTAGTAACTCAATGGCTTTATCAGTGTTTCCTTCTTTGTATAAGTTGTATGGCAATGACATTGGATTCCAACCGTTACCGTTTTGAGGGTTACGGAAGTTTAAAAGGACAATATTGTATCCTCTTTCTCTTAACATTTCACTAGTTTGTTCATAGATTTCACCTTTAGGATCGGTAATAATCATTGATTCATCGTGTTTGGCTAGGCTTTGAACTAATGGGAATACTACTGCTTGGGTTTTACCTGATCCGGTAGCACCAATTACGATGTTATGTGCTTCACCGTTGTCAACCCAAATTTCTTTACCATTATTGATAACTACTAATCCGGCAGCATCAGCGTGGTAAGCTTTGGGATCTATTTTGTTTAATTGTTTTTTTACTTCATTTTTTGTAGCCCATCTAGCATAACCATCGCTCTTTTTTTGTCCTAGAGCGAAACCAAAGCCGGATTCTCTATCAAAGATATAAGAATTTACAGCAGCAAAGACACCAATTAATGCTAGAATAAATAATACCATAGTTGCGGCAATGTATTCACTTGTAAAGGCTTTAAAAGGCCATAATCCGTAGAAATGTCCCTCTCTTGATAAATATGATATATTTAGAACACCTATACTGCATAAATATAATAATAATACACAGAAGCAAACAAATATGATTAAATCTTTAGGCTCAATTTTGAATTTCATTTTTAACACCTCTCATATTAGTTAAATTATAGCACAAAATAAAGTCATTTTCCATACTTTTCTAATTCATTTTTTAATTATATAAGTTTAGATTTTAGAACTATTATTTAAATGTTTAAAATGTGAATTAATGTAAGGTTTATTTATTAAGAAAAATGAAAAATGAATGACTATTCATCATCCATATCACTCTTACTCTTTATTATATTATATATAAAATATCCAAGTAATAGAACTATTAGTAAAATAGCTGAAAATATATATAGAGTATAATCTTTTTTTTGTTCATTATTTTTATTTGATGAACTACTAGGGCTTGAATCTGTTTTTAGAGATTCAAGAGTTAGATTAATAGCTTTGTTACTAGCATTTTCTTTGGTAAAGTTCCAGGTATATACATTTCCTTTTATACTATCAGCATTATTAGCAGTAACTTTTTTGTCAACGGTGATATTTACTGTTAAATTAGTTAAATCTGGATATTCATTAAAACAATTAGTTTTAGGGCTAGTTGATATAATAATAGAATTATTATAGTCTAGAACGGTTATTTTATTATAGCAAACGGAAATAGCTGAGGAATTAATAATACTATTCTTTGTAAAATCATAATTTAATTTTAGTGAATTGTTATTTAGTTGATAATTATATGTATCTATATTGGTGTCTATTACAGTGCTTTCGTCTCCTCCTATATTGTATTCTTCTTTATTAACAGGAATTGTCCATTCTTGATTTAGATTAGATATTTCTTCTTTAGTAGTACCATTAATAATTATTTCTTCTTTATAGGTGTTTTTTTCAATAGTTAAGTTGTATTCGCAGGTGCATCCGGTTAATAGTAAAATATTTGTTAATAAAATTAACTTTTTTTTCATATTTCCTCCCTTACATATCTTTTTTTATACTGCATAGTTGGTATTTACTTCATTTTGATAGTAGTCATCCATAAATAATACTCTTGTAGTATTTCCTCCACTATGGATATTTCTTTGTTGCATAATGACACCTGCTCCAGTCGATTCGGCAACCATATATTTTCCGCTTGCTTCATCGACGGCAACGATTAAGACAACGTGGCCGTCTGGACTGTTAATAAGATCTCCAGGTTGTCCTAGACAATTACTGTCTTTTTCAAGACAACTGTTGGCAAAAAATTTTGAATTAAAGTTTGAGGTTCCTGTTCCTGGGTCATTAAAACCGCCATTGATAATAGCCCATTGAACAAAGCCACTACAGTCAAAACTTATGTGATAATAAATTTTACCCGAACGTGAAGGTTTTGATGGACGATATTCACCAAAGTTTTTTGAAATTCCTATTCCTTTGTGTTTTCCTCCCCAATAATATGGCATTTTGGCATCAAAATTATCATATAAATAATTTATCATTGATACGGCAGCAGTAACAACAGCTTCTCTTGTACCAACTCCAGCAGTTAAAACACTGCTTTTTATAAAATCATTATATTGTTCTAGGGATGAGCCGTGTGATTCAAGAAATTTTGTTAAAGGTTCATTTATTTTATATGAAACATTTTTGGTTTCTTTTATATCTAAACCAGCAATTGATGTGATAAATGATTTTGAACTGATTCTTACGTCTTCATCTTTAAAATAGTAATCTATTATGTCTTTGTAGGTATATCCTTGGGTTTCTGCTAGATAAAGGGAACCATATTGACTCATTCCCATGCCGTGATTTCCGGCGCATGTTCCTTGTTTCCAAAGGGCTTTAATTCCCGTATGATTTTCTACCCAATCTACAGGGATTTTTTGATTTTTTTGTTGAATAGTATAATAATTATCGTCTTTATCAATGCTACAGAAGGCATCATAATGTACATCATATAATTCATTACTAGATGATAATAAGACTTCATTTTTAGTTTCTTCGACGGCTTGATATATTAGTTTATGATTTGATGTACTCCTAGAAGTTATATCTTTGAAGGCTTGGCCTCCTTCAATAGAGCAATTGTCATCGGCGTGTTTTAATCCGAAAGTTCTAGCGGCAACGGCAAAAGTTTTATATATTTCTAAATTGTTGAAACCTCCTACTTCGTCGGCGGCAATAACTCCAGCAACATAATCATCCAAACTATATGTAGCTGAGTTAGTAACAGCATAATTATTATTTTTATCAACAAAGATAACGGTTATTTCATTACACCTTGGAGAATAGTAACCACCACCTGCTACTTGATTATTATTTTCATTATATTCATTTCCCATAAACATTATTATTATTATTATTATTATCAAAATTGGCATAATAGCCATAACAATACTAAGAATATTAAGAATGGCGAAAACTATACTTATGATTTTCGCTATTTTTATGGCTTTTTTTGTTTTATCTATCGCTTTATCCAGACCTTTATCTAGAATTTTATCCACTACCTTACTATTAGCAATAACTGATGGAACGCCATGTGCAATAGCAACTTTTTTAGCAATTTCTTTGGCTACTGCCTTACCAGTTTCTTCAACTTGTTTTTGCATTTGTTCTTTTTTACTTAATTCTTCATTACTATCTTCTTCAGTATCTTTGGAAGGTAATGAAGGTGATGATAATCTATTGTTATGTTTTTTTTGATTAAATTCGTTGTTTGGTTTACTACTTAGATCGATTTTTTTCCCCATATACTACCTTCCCTTTTTTAAAGTTCTCACAAAGTGGGAGCTATTTATTATAGCCCCCCACCTGATCCAAATGATTCTAATTCATCTTCAGTTAGACTAACATCAATTTGCATTCTTCGATTTCCACAAACGAATAAAGCTTCACCTTGATTATATCTTTTAATATTTTCTTTTTCATTATCATTTAAATCTACAAGTCTTGATAAATCATCTACTGCTTGTTTTCTTAATCCCATTACTAAATAATATGAGGCGTTATCAAATATAGCTTTACCGTGCATTATCATATTATTAGCAACAAAGTCTGATGGCTGTTGAGTAATGATAATTGTACCAGTATTGTATTTCCTTGCTCTTCTTTGTACTTGGGCTAAAAATTCAGCACCAAGTTCGTTTTGTGAGCCTAATAATACATGAGCTTCATCTACGGATAAAACTGTATTTTTATTTGGATTTAAGCATAGGCTCCAAGCATATTTTAATACATTAAATAATAAGGCGTTTCTAATGTTCACATCAGAATTCATTATTTCTTTAATATTAAATACTAAATATTCATTTGAAGTATTTATTGTGGTATGACCATTAAAATAGTATTGTAATTCTTTTACTAATGGTCTTAATTTTAGTTCTAGTCTTTCTAAAACGTCTCTTTCGTGAGTTTTTTCTGTCATTGAAGTTAATTTGCTAGTTACAGTAATGTATACATCTTGCATTATTGGAAAATCTTTTGATTTATAATGCATAAAATTTGTATTATATGCAATACCGAAACGAGCATATGTCTCTAAAACTATTTCTCCGAAAAGTGTTAATACATCTTCCTCAATATTAGGTGAATAGTATTTCATAAAGGCTTTGATATTTTGAATTGTTGAAGTTAATACAGTGTATCCTAAACCTTGACTTGCAATGGAATCATCATCACTATCCATAACTATTTCTAGTGGGTTAATCATACCGTATTGACCACCTTTACCTAAGTCAATTACTTCTCCACCATAATTCTTAGTCATTTCGGTTAGTTCACCTTCGGGGTCAACACATACTAATTGATAATTATTTCTTATGTGGCTACGAATCATTAATTTAGCTGCAGTAGATTTTCCAGAGCCAGAAGCTCCAAGGATAATCATATTAGCATTATTTCTATTGTTTTCTTTCTTTAATTGATATAGAAATTGATTAAATAAAACAACGCCACCTGAAAATTCTATTCCTAGTAATGTAGATAATCCTTCATCTTTTAAGCTATCAAAGATAAATGGATACATTGTAGCCATTGTTGGTGAAGGCATAATCGTCCCAATACGATCTTCGATTGGAGTTTTTTCAAAAATTGGTAACATTGATTTTAGAACATTTTGTTGTTCGAATCTTAAAGGAATGGCAACCATTTCCATTGAATCCAAATATGTTTTTAAATTTAACTTTTTATTTTCTAGTTCTTCTTTAGTGTCCGCAGTTAGCATTAAATGTAATTGAAAATCGAATGTTGTTGATCGTGAGGCAGTAAATTGTTGAATAAATGTTTCTAATGAATCCATATCTTGACGAATTCTTTCAAGAATAGTATTATCTCTTTCTACTTGATATTTTGCTCTTAAATCTGCGACTTCTTTATTTAACATTTTAGTTAATGTTGTAAAAGGTACTGGAATATGTTTAATTGATACTTTTACTCCGGGGATATTTGTTAAGTCTGAAAGATATCCATCATTTATATAACGTGGGTATGAGATAACGGTTAATACTGTAGCATATTTGTCACTTATGATAAAATCTGAAGCATTAAATTGTAGCCCTTTAGGGGCAAGTTGTGATTTAAAATTCACTTGGCAACACCGCCTTACTTTCTATTGTTTTTCCCCCATTTAGAAAACTATCTAGCATTGTCCTTAAATCAGTATTAGAAGTTTGTGTTGAGTCTAAGCCACAATTAGATAATCCTAACATAAGCGTTCTTAGACGTTTTTGAATTATATCATTATTATTTGATTTAAATAAAATGTAGAATTCTGTATCAGTTACATTATTGTTCATAAAATCATTAGCCTTGGCAATATCTTGACTAATTATTTTTTTGATTCTTGGATCTTGAACTTGATTATACTGGACTTGCAATGTTGCTAGATAATTTGAAATATCAACTGGTCTATCTGAAGATATTAGCCAAAATTCAAAATCAATAGTATCATAAAATGTTTTTAACATAGCTAAGATGTTATTTCTTGTGTTGGTATCTAATATAAAGATATTTTTGGGTTTTATTTTTACTCCCGTAACTTTATATTTATTGTCTAATTCGATCATTCCATTAGCGATGTTTTTGACTGGAATCCAGTTTTCAGTATATTTTGAACTATTTGTTGTCTTTGTACTCATCTCTTATGCACCAACCCTTCCATATAAATTTTCTTCTTCCATTATAGAAATCTAATATACTTTGTATTGCACATAATGTATTATGATAATTTGGTATGGGTAGAACCAATACTACAGCTAATATCATTGGTATACAACACCCAATAAGTATCCAAGTATTGGCGTTTCCAAAGATTAACAGCAATACTACTGTTAATCCTACTCCACCACTTAGTATTAATAAATCTGGTAATGGACGGAACATACCAAATACCAATAAAGATTTCTTAGTATTTGCTGGTACTAAACTACCATTCATTAAGTATCACACTCCTTTTATTCATATATGTATATATTTCTTTATTTTTTACCTTCAGTAGCATTGGCTGTACTTTCATTATACTCTGGGCTTTCTTTAATTTTACGTACATTTTCTTTAATTTTACTAATTTCGTCGCCTTCTCTAGAAGCATGGTTTGTAAGTGCTGATTGTATTTTATCTAGTATATCAAAATTGGTAATTTTTAAATTTCTAAAACTTTCTTCTACTTCATCGGTAAGTCCTAATTCCTTTATTTCATCATCAGTCATACTATTTCTTACATTTTCAATAGAGGTTAGGGCGGTTTGTAAATTACTTACCAATACAGCATCTCCTTCTTTTGTGTCAATAAACTTCTTAACAGCGTCTTCACCTTCATATATTTTTTCTAATGTTGTTGTAATAGCATGTCTGCTAAGTACTTTTTCCGCTTGTGTTTGTGCTGTCCTTGCCTCTACAGCTTCGGCAGATTTTTGTTGTGCAAGTTCTTTCATTTGTGTTATCTCTGCATCTAGCTTAGCGGCTATTTGCTGATCGGTTGTTTGTTGTCTTTGTATTTCAAGTCTTGTCAACTCTTGGTTGACAGCTTCTGCAGCTGCCTGTTTTGAATTTGTATTTGCTTCAAACTTACTATATAACGTACTATTTGTTTCATTTTTTCCAATAGTGATTCCTTGATGTGATAATTCTTCTTTTAACCCTTGAAAATTAGCATCTATTTTAATGTTTTGCTCTTTGGTTCCTAATTTCTTTTTAGCTCTGTCTTCTGAGGAATCTTGACCAGTTTTTACTGATTTTTCTACATTGGCTTGAGCTTCACGTTTTTGTATATTCTCTTCCATTTCTTTAATTGATAAATTCTGGCCAGCTAACTTATTTTGATAGTGAGTGCCTCTAAATGTTTTACCTAAGACGCTACCGCCGGCAACAACTGTGGTTTCATCTCCCTGGGTTGATTGTTGAGCAGCTACCTGTGCATCCTTGAATCTCCCTGTTTTAGCACCCGTACTAGCACCTTTGAAACCAGCTTTTGCGGCACTTACTGCATAAGTAGCGCCACGTTTTAATCTATCTTTGAATTTATTTCCTTTTTTGTCTTTTTCGCTTATTAAATCTTTATTTAACCCTAGATGTTTTTTACCATCGGCACCAACACCTTTTTTAAAGATACTACGGGCTCCAGTTGCTAAACCAACACCTGCGGCAACTGGTTTTACCATAGAACCAATTGTTTTTCCAAGTGGTTCCAATCTTGATTTTGCTGAAAAGCCGAATCCAAGACTTGCTGCACCACCTTGAGGGAATAATTCTTTTAATAATTTTGGTGCTCTTTGAACAAAGATTAATAATCCCGCGATTACTACTATATATACAAATACGTTTATTTGTTCTCCATTTTTTGTCATTTCATAAAAATCTAATGAACTACTTAAAATTGATACTATCAACATCATAAAGTATAAGATAGCTAATCTAATAAATACATCTAAATAAGTGGTTGAACATTGCTTTGCCCATTTTTTTAACATACTATCTTTTTGTGGGGTAATTGAGCTTATTATAGCTACGGGGGCAATAATTTGCAGAAATAGTAGTTGAATATATCTTGTTCCTAGGTCTAGAACATAGGAGAATAAAACATATAATGTAAAGCACCCAAATACAAGAGCCAATAGTCCATCAAATTGAATTAACTTTTTCCCAGTTACTATTGATTTTAAACTTGATATTATGTCTCCAGCAAGTGCACCTCCTAATGCAAGCAGACCTTTATCTTCTTTAAATTTTGCAATATTTTTATCTACTTTTTCTCTGGCATCGTTGCACTCTTTTTCAGTAGTTTCTGAGTCACAATTTGCTCGATAAAAGGCGGAAAAAACATTACCAGCAAAATTACTACCTGCACTTTTAAAATTCCAATTTTTTTGACCTAATATGACAACTGGGATTACGTTTGTGTCTAAAATTCTTTGCTGTATTTTATATCCCCAACTGAATATTGTTGGAACAAATGCTATTAACAATATTGCAGTTACAATTCTAGCAACAACTTTACCAGCACCTTTTTCTTTATCTGAAATTGTGTCTGGTGAAATTACATATTTTATAAATTCAAATGTTATGTAAAAAACCATAACGATTGTTATAATCATTGTTAATCTTTGATATATTCCATTCACTTTATCTGCAGATAATATATCTAATTGTGATACTTCAGTAAACAAATTGAATGCAAGTACTATTAGTCCATATACTATAGAGCATAATCGAGCCCATAAAATGTTAAATACACTACCTATAATATCAAATAATCTCTCAAGAACTGTATCTATAAAAGAAGCAAAGAAAAATATATAAGAATTCATATAATCACCTTCTTTTTTATAATCCACAAGTTGGGTATGCACCATTCCATACGATATCTGCTAACCACATTATTAAATTAACAAATGCTGGTATTAGAAAAAATGCTACCCCTATTATTACTCTTTTGACAAATGTTTTTTGAGCCTTTCTCATTTCGTCTTCTTTACTTGCAATTACTGCTTTTGCTAAATCTAATGTTCCTAGGCCTATTATAATGATTGGAACAATTATTCTTGGATATTGTAATATTTCATTTATTAAATGGCTTAGACTATCTGGATCTTTTTTATCTCCGAATATATCATTACATCCTACTTCTAAAATATTAATTGGGCCTGAAGATTTTATATTTAATTCAATCTTATTTACGTTTTGTACTAAATTATTATTTATATTTCCATAACTGTTTTTGCTAAATGCATAAGTCTTTGTTGTTCCTAGCAATAAGGTTATGAGCAATATTAATAGGTATTTTTTATATTTCATTAAATTCACTCCTTAAAAATAAAGTAAAATACTATGTGTATAGTATATCATAAAAAAATAGAAAAAGATATATCTTTTTCTATTTTTTGGAATTATTTTTTGTTAAACCAACAATCTGACCATTTTACTGTCGCTTTATCAATGCTGTCTTCGCCTGTGGTTCCTGCCAATAAACTAAATATAGCATTTACTGCGAATACGATAAAGAAAATGGCAACTGCATAAATAGCTCTTTTTACTAATAATTTTTGAGCAGCTTTAATTTCATCTTCTTTTGATGCAACTACTGCTTTCCCTAAATCTAGCATTCCTAAAACTATTAAAATAATAGGAATTCCTATTTGAATTACTGGAATTAAAAAATCTCTTATAACTCTGATAAATGGCATTAATGGTTCACAACTAATCGCTAAAAATGACATAATTTTCCTCCTCTTTTTATAGTATTATTGTATAATAAAAATCTATTTATGTCAAGAATTTATGAGTTATTTGAAAATTATATGTGAAAAATTAAGGAAACATAAAGTGAAAAGTTAAATTTCACTTTCATAAAACCCGAACTGAATTTAACTTTTCACTTTACCATTTTTTGAATTTTATACTTGGAACTTTTTTTCTTTTTTTATGTTCTTGATGATTTCTTGCAATATCTTTGGATTTATTCTCTATAATTGATAAATCAATAGTATATCGTTCAATATCTTCTTTGGTTAGTTTTTTAATATTAGAAAGAACATTATCTTCACTCATAGCTATAACTCTTTGATATGATAATTCACCTTTAAATCTATCTGAAGAATATACTACTGTTTTACCGGTTATTAATTCTTTGACAGTATATTCATCTATTATTTCCCCTATTACTGGCATATTATCATATATTGGTTCGATTATTTCATATGTTTGACTTATACTTAGGGGATGTTTTTTTAAGTATTCTTTTTTTGTTCCATAATAAATTGTTTTGGAATCTTTTTTTCTTTTTACTACCTGACGGTATTTACCAGTATCTATACACGGAATATTATAATCATCAATAGCGGTAGTAGAATTGATGGTTATGTAATTATTCCATAACTGTATTAAAACATATTTTTTCATATTCATCCTCTTTCTTTATTAATTATATGTTTATAAAGATAAAATTCTTAGTAACTACTAAGAATTATTTTGTATATTCAAATTCATAATCAAGAATTTTAATAATATCGCCTTCTTTTACTCCTAGTTTTTCTAATTCTTCATCTACGCCCATTTTCCTTAATTTTTTAGCAAAGCGAGAAATTGATTCTTCAGTATTAAAGTTTATCATCTTAAAGATTTTTTCTACTTGTTCTCCTTTTATTATAAAGGAATTATTTTCTTTAATAATGGTAAATGGTTTTTCTTTTTTAAATTTATATAATACGTGACTTTCTTGGATATCTTCATCATATAATATTTCTTCTTTAGTATCTTTTACTAATTGAGCTAAGATATTTATTATGGTATCTAGGTTTTGATTATTTAAAGCAGAAATGCCATAAACATCTTTATTTACTTTCTTTTTGAAGATTTCTAGGTTTTCTTTGGCATTTGGTAAATCTATTTTATTAGCTATTATTATTTCTTGTTTATTTAATAATTTTGGACTAAAGTTTTCTAATTCTTTTCTTATTATTTGATAGTCATTATATGGATCTCTTCCTTCAGATGAAGAGATATCTATAATATGAGCTATTATTTTTGTTCTTTCTATATGTTTTAGGAATTTATGTCCTAAACCGGTTCCTTCACTAGCTCCTTCGATTAATCCAGGAAGATCAGCAATAACATAGGTAAATTTATCTTTGGTGGTTACTACTCCTAAATTTGGTGAAAGAGTGGTAAAATGATAAGATGCTATTTTAGGATTTGCATTAGTTATCATCGATAGAAGAGTTGATTTTCCAACACTTGGCATTCCTACTAGACCGACATCGGCAATCATTCTTAACTCTACTTTTATTTTTCTTACTTCACCAGGTTCTCCACGTTCAGCAAATGATGGACAAGGATTGCTTCTTGTGGCTAGTGTAACATTACCTCTACCACCTTTTCCACCATATGCAACTATTACTTCTTCGCCTTGTTTAGTTAGGTCGGCAATAACTAGACCAGTATCTTGATCTTTAATAGTAGTTCCTACAGGGACTTTTATTATTTTATCTATAGCATATTTGCCATTTTTATTTTTACCTTCACCATTTAAACCGGGATCTCCTTTGACATTCTTTAAATATCTTAAATCTATTAATGTTTTTAATCCTTCATCAGCTTTAAAAATAATGTCGGCACCTTTTCCACCATTTCCTCCGTTTGGTCCACCCATAGGGACAAACTTTTCTCTTAGAAAGGCCATACACCCATCTCCGCCACGGCCGGCAGTTACTTCCATTGTTACTTCATCTATAAACATATTGTCACCTTCTTTATTATTTTATATTATTGTAATAGATATCAATATCTACATAACCATTGATTCCTTTAATTATACCATCACTACATAGTTGCCACATAAAGTATTCTCCTTGGTAATCTGTTTGTTTATTTGTATAATGGGCTACCCAAGTGTTATATTTAGTATCTTGCCAAGCATTAGTTAAATAGTTTTTACTTCCATATCTGGCTGATTTATAACCAGATTTATTTATTTCATCTAAAAATATTTCTTGAATTCTGGTTAAATCTGTTAAACTTAAATTTAGTGTGTTATAGGATGACCAACTTTCCCAGTCAAATGAGATGGGAAGAGTTATTTTATAATCTTTTAGATTATCTATAACAAATTTTGCTTGATTTAGGGCTTCTTCTTTAGTGGTAGCGTAGCTATGAAAATAGATACCTACTTCCAGATTATTAGCAAGAGCATTATTAATATTTTCTTTAAATTTTGGATCTAGAATGTTATCTTTAGAAAAACCAGCTTGGGTACCTAATCTTATCATTACAAATTCGGCCCCAGCTTCTTTTACTTTTTTAAAGTCAATTACTCCTTGCCATTTAGATACGTCTATTCCTATTTTGGTATGAGAAGTCTGGTATTTATTTTTTACTTCTTCAAATAAAGTTTTAGTATTAGTATTATTTTTACTTTTGGTTATTACTTGAAGAGTAAAGGCTAATTTATTAGTATTGCCATTAGAGTCTTTGGCAATATATGTTAGAGGATATTCTCCAGGAGTGTTTAAATCGTAAGTGCCTTCAATACTTCTTTGAGGTGATTTATCATAGTTATCGCCACACATAATGATATCAGTTAATTTTTTTTGACTGCCCTGCTCTATTTTTAAAATACTATTGACTATTATGGTAGGAGCAGTTGTATCTATGACGGTTAATTCTAGCTTCTTATTAATTAATTTATTATGGTTATCTTTTATTTGATAATTAATGATTAATGGTCCTAATGATTCATAATTTATTTCTTTATCAAGGAGTATACCATTATTAACTTCTAAATAATCTTTTAAATATACTATTTTTCCATACTCGATAGTTAAATCTTTTTTTACTTTAATAAGAGGACTATCTTCTTCAGAAAAAGAATTTTTTGGTTGATTAAAATATACGTAGGCACCAAGAGATACACTTAATAAGATAATAATTGTAATTAATACTTTTTTCATAACTCACCACTTGGTTATATTATATCACGATTATAGGAATCTGGTAGCAGAAAAAAGAATATTAATTTCCTTGGTCTACATTTTACAATATCTCAAATAAGTTGTCAATGTTTTTAAGAGATAATGAATATTCTTATTTTATTTAATTGATAATTTGGTTGATACTTTTATTTTAAGCTTTATAGTATCTTTTAGCGCTTTATTTTTTATAATATTTGGCATATCTTTTAATTGTTTTTCAATAATTAGTTCAGTTTTTAAATTATTTAATTTTTCTGACATATACTTGTTTTCCTTTCTTTTTTGGCTATATTCCCTTGAAAAAGAAAAACTTTTAATATATAATATAAAAGAATTCATTTCAAATGGGTTCGTTTTGGATAAGTAGATTTCCGCCAAGAACAATGTCTACTTATCTTTTTTTATTAGCTTATCTATATTATCACCTCGCTGACATTATTATTGTACACTATCTAGATAGTAATTGTCAAGAGGTTATTTCTCATTATTTATATATTCATCTATCCATTCTAGAACTATTTCTTTTTTGGTCTGATGATTTTGGGATAATTTTTTTTCAAATTCTTCCATTTTTTCAATAGGAATATCTATGTTTAGTTGTTTATAATGCTTTTTTCGATATTCGTTATTATATGTTACTTGGTTAAATCTTTTACCGTTAGATAATTCTAGATAATAGTTACAAATATCCATAGCTGTCTTTCGATATTCTAATCCTTGTAGGTATTCAATTTTCTTTAATTCTTCAACACATTTTACGTATAAGGCATTTTTTTCAGCCTCTTTGTAGGAAAATTCTTTTATATAATCTTTCATTCCTCCTTCGATGCCTTCTTCCATCCATTTTTTTATCAAAGAGATTATTTCTATATTTCTGTTGGTTCCTTCCATAATTACCTCCTTATTATGAAGAATAAACTTGTTAAGATAAGTATACCATTTATAACGTTAAACTTAAAGATTTGGAGGTGATTTTTTTTAATAAAAGGAATATTATTGTTAAAAAAATGTTATTATTAGTTTATAAAGATATTAGAAGCAATATAAAAGAACTGTTTTTTTTAAATCAAGAATGAATGAAATGAGTTCTGAACTGAACCTCATTCTTGGGGAAAGGAAACGGGGCATATCATTTAAATTAATAGCTTCATTATCAAAAACTTCTTTATTTTTACAGATACTACCTAATTATATTTCTTCTTTTTTTCCCTAATAATTCATCTAATATTACATCACGTTTTGTACATATTTGAAGAAGAAAAATGAACAATGTGTGAAAATATAAAGATTATTATATAGGTGATTGTTATGAAAAAAAATAGATTAGAAATTCTAAAAGAAGAAATGGATTTAAAATCAAAAGATATCGCAAAAATACTAAATGTTGCTGAATCAACTTATTCTGAATGGGAACATAACAAAATTCCTATTCCTACTAGAAGAATAATTGAGTTAGCAGACTTTTACAAAATTAATATAGATTATATGCTTAAACTAACTAATATAAAAATAAAAATAAATGAACCAACTATTATAAATCTAGAAAAAATTGGTCAAAAATTATTAATAATACGAAAAGAGTTAGATTATTCATTACGCGAACTTGGAAATGTATTAAATTGTTCATTTTCTGCTTTAGCAAATTATGAAAGAGGAGAAAATCTAATAATATCTGAAACATTGATTAGCTTATCTAGCATCAGTAATCATTCTATTGATTGGATACTTGGAAGAGCTGAAAAAGATATATTAGCAGAAAATAAAAAATGGGATTTATAAGGATAGAGGTGAAAATATAAATTTTATTAAAGTATTAAAAAGAATATTTTGGGGATTTAGATTATTTCATAGATTTTAAGTAAGAATTATGATATACAAAAATTTATTATATATGAAAAAAGTAAGTGCAAATTAGCACTCACTTATTCAAATTTCTTTATCATTATTTTGGTTTACACCCACTATTTGACAAAGAGTCAAGTATTATAACCTCTTGAATGTTTTTTTATAATGTCTATTCTATGGGATACATTTCAAAAACCAAGAGTTGATTTCTTAATGGTGCGGGTGAAGGGACTTGAACCCCCATGGATAAACCGCTAGATCCTAAGTCTAGTGCGTCTGCCAATTCCGCCACACCCGCATATTTAATGGTGGACCCTGCAGGACTCGAACCTGCGACCGCCCGGTTATGAGCCGGATGCTCTAACCAACTGAGCTAAGGGTCCATCACAAAATCAATGATATCACAAATATTATTCTTTTTCAAGATATTAATGATATTTTGATTTTAATTTTTTATTTATTAATATAAACACTTACTTTTTTCTTATCTTTTCCTAAATGTTCATACTTTACATTTCCTGATACTGTTGCATATAGAGTGTCATCTGTTCCTCTTTTAACGTTTGTTCCAGGATGAATTTTTGTGCCTCTTTGACGATAAATTATAGAACCAGCAGTAATATATTCGCCATCAGCAGCTTTTGCTCCTAATCTTCTACCAGCAGAATCTCTACCATTACTTGTTGAAGATTGTCCTTTTTTATGAGCAAATAATTGTATATTAAATTCTAAGAACTTTAACATCTTTTATTCCTCCCTATTTGTTATTTTAATATTTTTTGGATATTGTTTTTCTATTTCTTTAAGACAGTTAAACATATTGGTAATTAATTTATCAATAATATCATCATGAAGGTTAATCTTAATTATTAGGTTATCTTTTACTTGATTAACATCAAGAGCGGATTCGTTAATAATAGAAATTCCTTCGATGGATGTCATAACAACTGAACTAACAGATGCGCATACGATATCTTTGCCATATTCAGCATAGTTTGCGTGACCGGTAATAGAAATAATATCTTTAGATACTTTTACTTTTATCATAAAAGCTCCTTATTTAATTTTTTTAATTTCAATCTTTGTATATGGTTGACGATGTCCTTGTTTCTTTCTAGTAGATCTTTTGTTAGGAACATAAGTGAAAATTGTTAATTTTTTGCCTTTTCCTTGTTTAACAACTTCTCCTTCAACAGTTGCTCCTTTAACATAAGGGTTACCAGTTACACCATTAGCCATTAAAACTTTATCGAAAACAACTTTTTTTCCTTCTTCGGCGTCTAGTTTTTCAACATAGATAATGTCACCTTCAGTTACATAGTATTGTTTTCCACCTGTTTCAATTATAGCTTTCATAAATACCTCCTTACATATTTGTTTAAGACTCGCCATTATGGTGGATCATATCACTTTTTACCAATTTCTGTGCGGTTGAGTAATCAACTCGAGGTCTTTCAAACAGTTATAATTTTAACATAATATATTGATTTAGTCAAATAAAATTCAATATTTTCCTTTAAATCTTTGATTTAAGGCTTGTTTTTCAGTGATATAATGATTATTTTTTCTGATAATATGATATTTTTCTTTATATATATTGTCTAATTTATTTATTTTCTTAGTATGGGGATATGTTATATTATGAAGATATCTTTCTAATAAAAATTTATTAAAAAAATAATTTATTTCTTTATAATATTTATGTATACTTGATAAGATTAGCGTTAGAATTAGGATTGTGGTATAGTTAAATTGATAATAGTTAACTACTACTAGGGTTGTTAGGGTTATTAGGGAAATAAGAATATTTAATTTAAAGGTTATTTTATAAGGAAATACTTTGGAAATGAAGGAGGTTATAATTTTAGAACCATCTAAGGGATGAATTGGGAGGAGATTGAAGAAGAGGATACTATGGTGATAAGTGGTAAACTGGTTAAAGATATAGGTCCTTATTAAACCGTATTTGTAGAAAATTATAATTATTATGTAATAGATACATTGGAAGATTACTCCTGATATTGCAACGGATAATTCTTTATTAATGTTTGTATTTAGTGGGATATTTAATTTTGTTAGTCCTCCATATGGATAAATTATAATTTTTTCGACGTTTAATTTATTTATTTTGGCAATAGTATAATGACCTAATTCGTGGATTATGATGATACTGGTAAAGATAATAAGGTTAGAAAAGTAGCCAGTTAAGATAAAGCTTATGGCTACTATTAAGTATGTATAATGAAATTCTATTTTCATTTTAGATATTCTTTATAGTCTAGAAATTTACCATCTTTTTGATATACTAAATAGAGGGTATTATCCTTAGTTGTTCCTAAATAAGTATTTTTTTCAACATAGTCATATAATTTGACTGATGATTTTTCCATATTTCCATACCAAATGTCTATACCATTTGTTCCTTCAATAATAATTACATTCCCGTAATTTTCTTTTTCTCCTATATAGATAACTAATCCTTCTTCTTGGATTGGTACTAAGTAATTATTATTAACTGTTAGTTTTACTCCATCGTGATAGATGGATGCTCTGTCATATTCTAGTTTTTCACTGAAGACGGTTAATTCTTTGTCGATTTTTTTGTCTAAAGGAGTAATACCTCCAAGATACTTTTGATATAGCTTTTTTATTTGAGCAAAAGAGATATTTTTTTCATAGACGTTAGTTACTAGAATATCTTTATAGGTTTGACTACTTTTAGAAATAATAGCCATTGCTAAAAAGATAACAATTACTGTCATTGTACGATAGATTAAATTTCTTACGTATTTAATTACTTTTTCTTCATTAATTTTCTTTTTCATAGTAAATTATATGTAACTTTTTTTTATTCAGAACAAAAAGAAGCTATTTTGTTAGATAATTGATAGCTTCTTCGAATGTTTTTACACGTACTAATTCTATTTTATAGTTGTTTTCTTTTACTACTTTTTTGGCTTCTTCATAGTTATATGGTGAAACAAGGATAAGATCCATTTTGTTTTTTACAGCTCCGGCTATTTTGTATTTTATGCCATCTATTTCACCAACATTGCCTTCAATATCTATTGTACCAGTACCGGCAATGTTTCTACCTTTTAGTAGGTCTATTCCAGTTATTTCACTGTAAATTCCGAGAGTTAGTACGAGACCGCCAGATGATCCGCCCTCACCACTTTTAAAGTTTATATTGAGTGGTTCTTCGGTTTCATATTCATAGTTAGTGACCATCATAACTCCGAGTAGTTTATCTTTATCAACAGGAATAGTTAATTCTTTTTCTTTATTATTTCTTTTAATTATTAATTTTATAGTATCATTTACGTTTAATGTTTCAAGATGTTTTTTTATAACAGTTATATCAGTTACAGGGAGATTATCTATTGAGATAATAATATCTCCTATTTTAAGGCCATTATCTTTAGTAGTAGCAATAACGATATTTTTGGCTTCTTTAATTGTAATTTTTTTATTGGCATATTTATATGCTACTAGTGTGGCATTTTGAATGGAATTATCTAGCATAACTTTGTTTCTTTGATAAATATCATTTGCATCTTCATTAGATACTTGTTGATTTTTTATTTCATATAAATCCCAACTTTTTATAATTTTACTTAGAAGAACGGTTACTATATTTCCTTTATATTCAGTAACATATAGCATATTTAAACTACCATTTTTTTTATTATAATTAGGATCTATTCTTTTAGATAAGTTAATAGTACCACCAGGAGCTTCAATATAATATGGTAGTTCTATATTAACTATTGATACTAGAAGAATTAAAAAAATTATAAATTTTAGATTTTCTTTTAAGAATTTTTTCATGTAATCACCTATTATTTTATATAATTAATTATTATATTTATTCATATTATTTATTATGAAGAAGAAAATATTTAATTATATAGTTATTTTTATATGTGGATATGTTTTGGTAGAATTATTAATTAGAAAGGAACTTATATATTCATCTATTACTTATGCTCTTAAAATATGGGTTAATAATTTGATACCAGCATTGTTTCCATTTTTTATTATATCAGATATTTTAATAAATTATAATATTACTGGATACATTCCTAAAATTATTAAGAAAATATGTAAATGGTTATGGAAGATTACTGATAATATGTTGACGATTTTATTGCTTAGTATTATTTCTGGTTTTCCTTCTAATGCTAGAAATACACGAATATTATTTGATAAGGGAGATATTACTTTAGATGAAGCTAATCATATTTTAATGTTTTCTCATTTTTCTAATCCGGTATTTATTCTTACAACTGTAGGTTTATTCTTTTTTGGTAATGAAAAGGCTGGTATTATTATTTTAATTAGTCATTATCTTAGTAATTTTATATTGGGAATTATATGTCGGGGAAGTTTTAAGCATAATGATAATTGTAGTTATAGTAAAGAAGGAAATATTAATTTTGGAAATGTTTTGGTAAATGCTATTAAGAGAGCGATCGATACAACTCTTCTTATATGTGGGATTGTAACAATATTTTTGATGTTGGCTTCAATTATTGTTAGTACATTTAATTTAAATATATATAATGGAATGTTAGTTAAGGGATTATTAGAGATAACTATTGGTATTGAGGCTGTTAGTAAACTAGATATTAGTATTTTATTCAAGATGGTTGTAGCTAGTTGTTTTCTGGCTTTTGGGGGATTATCAGTTCACTTACAAGTTATGAGTCAGTTGGTAGATACGAAAATTAATTATCACTATTTCTTTCTTGGAAGAATATGGCAAATGATATTATCAGGAATAATTACTTATGTAATAGGACTTTTAGTAATATAGTTCTTGATACGTTTAAAGGCAATAGTTAAAAACGTAGATAACATTCTTTCAAGTATATTATTAACTGTAATTTTATCGATCTTAATTTAGAATATTATGATTTTTTAATTGTTTTTCTATATTTTTTACACCAGAATCATTATTTAAATTTACTGGATTGCTTTTTCTTTGTTGTGTTAGCCAAATGGCTAGATCTGTATATTTATATATTGGATTATCTGTGCTATGGCCAGTGCCAGTTAGGGTTGTTAAGTGGAAGTTTCTTCCAGCTTGACTTTTGTTTAGTGCTGTAGCAAAATTATATACTGCTTGATACTCATCATTTGATGAGAATACCCATAATGGGGTTTGGTAATGATAGTTTGTTAGATATTCTGTTCCTGTAGCTGCTGGACTAATAATAGCAGCTACGGAGTATATTTTTGAGGCATTATAATTTTGGTACATCATATCTAGAGCACCAGCAGCTCCTTGAGAATATCCGGTTAGAGCTATACGATCTGTATCAATATTATATTCCTTTATTACATCCATAATGATTTCAGAAACTTTTCTATTACTGTCACGATAATTACAGGTTTCAGATCTTGGTGCTAGTACAATAGCTGGAAAACTAGTATTAGGATTTTCTTTCAAGATAGTTAAGAGATACTGGTAAGATACAGTACCAGTGGTATTGTTTTTACAGTTACCAACACCATAGCCACCGTGAAATGATACGATTAACGGGGTATTTTTATTTAGATCGGTATTCTTAGGTACAAATAAGACATATTTAAGTCCGTTAGAATGTCTTTTGGTAAAATATCCACTTGGAGCATAGTTCGGTTTGCTGGATGAACTTGAAGATGGTTTTGAGGAACTACTGGAACTGGTGGGTTTTGAAGATGAACTATTAGTAGAACTTGAAGGAGAAGATTTTCCAAGATTACAACTAATAGATGTGGTATTGCCTGCTAGATCATAGATGGTAATGTTTACCATACTTAGTTCTTTATTTAGAGTTATTTTAGAAGTGGTATAGGTATTATTATTTAAGATATATTTACTGATACCGATATTATCACTAGATTTAATAGTTATATTACTCTTACCATTTCCATACGTTCCAGAGCAACTCCCCGTAGGACTTACTTTGTCTATATTCTTAACATTAATACTCTTCTCAGTCTTTTCTCCTAGTTTATTATAAATAATAAATTTATACTCCCCATTATCAGATGCTTCATAAGTATAAC